>Ga0099797_101378_pt1 | contig 12964 bp, 1 predicted proteins | sample Uncmet_Sort48C_1_FD_89871 | JGI IMG/M metagenome (GOLD analysis project Ga0099797, IMG submission 89871) | Marine eukaryotic communities from CALCOFI LINE 67, Pacific Ocean - C012_Sort48C_1 | ecosystem: Environmental > Aquatic > Marine > Oceanic | place: Pacific Ocean: Monterey Bay | collected... | reverse complement strand
CTGGACGCAACAGCCATAGCTATGGCTGACAAACAGGCATGGTACTCCGGGTTATGGACTGACTTACGTCTGGGGTCCCCCGTGGAGGTCACGAGACGTGCAATGACGGTGGCTATGCCGACTAAGCAATGGACGGAAGACCAGTACGCCAAAGGTATACGGCAATGTGAGGAATGGCTGTCCGTTAAAAGTGGCAACGCGAGGAAGGGGCATGACATAGGCCAAGTAAGCCCACACCCACCGGACCAGGTTAATGATACCAAAGGCCCCAAAGGTGATGAGAGGACCCGTCAAGGAGAAACTCATAAAGTACTAACGAAGGGTAAGCGGAGAGAGGGGGCGATGCGTCCATCGATACAACGATACTTACAAGGGGGGGGCCAGGAGTCAGATGATGGGTCGGTGGCCCTATCGGCTCAATCGTCACAACATGAATCATCAGTGACACCACATGGGACATCACAACCCGCTTCATCAGTGACGTCGAGGAGCAGGGAACTAAAGAGACTGAGACGAGGGCGAAACGTCATCATCATCGGGTCGAGTGATGATGATTCAGAGGCGGGTGCGTCAGACCAAGAAGGAGCACCCTCTTCCTCGTTTGAAGCCCTTTCCTTTCAACATTCAACGGATTCGGATTCAGTGATAGATGGTGGACCAGAATCACTTATTACACGGCGATTCCAACAATACAAGCACGACGTTAGGAAGGCAGCCGGAGATGGGGCTCTTATTGATGAAAAGGTTCTAGAGTTCCTATGGGCCTGCTGTTCAGGATTGTGTCGACATGCATCGCGACGCTCTCCAGCTCGGGCACTGCAACAAGAGTGTGAGACGCGGTATGTACAAGAGGTCAAAAGACTCAAACACACCCTGATCGATGGCTCAATACAAGTGGGGGTACAACGGTTACAGTTGATGTGTGACATACTTATTGGCGAATGGAGGGCTTGGTACGCCACATACAAGTTCTCGACACCTTCCCAAGATGCCGTCATGGTATCACACGTAAATGACAAGGGCTTGGGTCTGATAGCCACGGATTTGTTCAGATGGGGGGAGGTGACTGCAACTTTACCGGAACGTGATACGGGCAACAAAAGACAATCACTACAGGTGTACCACAACAGCTGGAACACGTATCACACGCGACTAGTGAGGTGGCTCACTCAAGAAGTTGATAACTGGGGCACATATCACTGGGGAACTTACTCGCCACGATTTGACAAGGCGGGTAAGATAAACTGCTTTCATGCGGCAAATGAACCGTCACCAGGGGAGAACATCAACGCCGTGGTATTTCATGATGAGGCTCGGTGCGAATACGTGATGTGCGCCATGAAACCTATCAAGCCGCGAGAAGAGATTCTCATATGGTATGGAAGAGACTATGACCGGAATTACGAGGTTGATCCCAGGGCCGCGCGGCAACATAAACATCATTTGTCTGAAGTTGTGGAAGAGTACATGGATGATGAGGACATGGACGGTTCAATGGGGTTTGTACAACGTGGAGCGTGTGACGTGGATGATGCACCCATGCCTGATAACCGGAAAAGGTCGGATGGTGGAGAGTCCAATAAACGCAAAACAACACTACGTGATGGAGACACCCTTGGACAAACTAAAGGGTCTAATAGGCAGACTTCAGGTGTGAAAGAGCCACAACGGAAGACTACTGTACATCCTGACACCCCGTGGGCGGAGCGGAACAAGAAGGGTCAACAATCGCATCGACGGAGCGGGGACTTCAAGGCAACACAACCAAGGCCTAGTGTACAACAACCAGAAGAACAAACAACTGCTTCTCCACCAACCTCGGACGATGATGCAGGGGAAGGAGGTGCTATACTAGTACGACTAACTACGCAAGGATTAATGAAACACTTTAATGCGAAGCTGGTCAAGAAACAGGTTGCGCGGCGCATGAAGATCAAGACCACAGACACTGAACTGTTGGGCGTTTACGAAGGCAGTGTGGTGATAGAGCTGAAGATCAGGACACCAGACGGACACGACCCAGACAAGCTGGTCAGGCGCCTAATGAAGATGCGTGGGGCAAAGATAGGCAAACTTAAAGTTCATAAAATACTAACCCAAGTACGCCATAATGGAGATGATGTTGATACAGACGTGGACTGGGGTAGTAATGGGAGTGGTGATGAATCCTCTACATCTGCAACACACCGTACGTCTGAATCAGATGGAGACATCGCAAGTGGACAAAGCAGTGAACCGGTGATCACTAGAGTAATCCCGGGCACCGATACTAATGGGACTGCACCACAAGTGACCACATTCTCCAGAGGAACAGGGACCAACACGGGGCGTCCTACGTCTAGACGTACAACTCAGACCGCGGCAGCAATTACATGGCATGGCCGTGACTTCGAAGAAGCTCGCAAGGACGTCGACTCCGCTATTGAGGGGGAGCAGGGGAACTTTGCGTGCAAAGAGGCAGTGTTCAAGATGTTACATGAAGCGGTACGCAACATAGCGCGACGACACCGACAATACGAGGCTATCTTCTTCGTAATACAGTACGTGTGGAAACGTCTTAAAAAGGGGCTCAGTACAAATAATGGGGTGGCCAAAGACATATTGAGACGGATGGCACACAAAATCAACATGGACCCTAGCGGGGAGTGGAAAGATGGAGGCGCCGAAGCTAAATTACGATGCGAAGAACAAGGTGGTATGCAGGGACTTCTTGACGTCATAGCATTGGACGTAATGGGTGAGACGTGGGAAGGCCATCTTCTGCGAACCATACAGCATGTTACAATGGATCCCTCACACTCCCCGGAACAACACTTCCTACGATTCCAAACATTGGTCGATGACATACCCACAGGGATGCGACCACTCCCGGAGACACTAGCGGATCTATTCATAAACTCATTGCCTAGTAACATAGCCAGTGAGGTTCGTATCCGGTTTAAAACGCGGTGGAGTCAACATGTGGCAGGGGGAGGATCAATGCAACAGATAGACGTGGCATATGACGTTTTACTGGACGTGGGGCTGAAGGCACGATCTGCGTATATCACAAACGGAGGACGTGGCGGGCGGATCAAACATATCACTGCGATGGGGTTCAGTGCAGACGGGGAAGACTTCGACAACATGGCTGACATGACGGTCATGAGTGGCTTAGGCATGCTGGGAGGGGCACCAAAGTGCGCGTACTGTGAAAGTGCAGGGAGACGGTTTGACCATCCGACACACCATTGCTACGCGGCGCTTAACCCAAATTCACGGATACCAAACGCATGGAGACAAGCGTACTCAGGTGGCAAGGGGTTGACTATTACTGAGGCATTGTGTACTGACGGTTCAGATGAAACCGAAATGGAACAAGCATTCAAAGCGGGAACGGTTCCAGACCCCGTCAACACTGCTCGGGATTTCGTGGCCATTTGTAAGCGACATGGAGGCGGAATCAAACAATGTGACAATCCTCAATGTCACATCAAAACTCGTGGGGCAGCTGATATTAACTTGAAGAAACTTCGAGATTCACACACCTTCTGTGGGGCTAACAAACAGCTGCTGGACATAGGGAAACAATTGACTACGGGTGATGGCAGTATGTCGCACCACATTGACAGCATCTTGAGTATGCAAGCTAATATCTCGGAGGAAACGTGGAGGGAGGTGGACCGTCGATGATACACAACTTCTTTGAGTGGTGGAGCGCTGGCTACCGGACAGGATGGACACGATGACACTATGACAATGGTGCAGTGCCCACCTCAGGTGACTGCAGTCGACAGACCCATTGATAACGGAGAATCTTACTTATTACTTGGAGCCTCCGAGAAACAATCATCTCAACCGAATGACCAACACAGTGATAACCAACATGGTGACTGTGATGCGACAAGATTGAGGATGGTGTGTGGCTTGGATGGCAATAGTGTGGTGGGGCATCGACCGTTAAACAACATGGAATTGTGTGATATGAAGAACGATGAAAAACAAAAGTACAGACCAAGCACAATACCCGGTGATCGAAAAACACCACAAAAATGGCAGAATCACCGCACTCACGTCGTCCATCCACAGCAGACTCCAATGAGCGGTACTCACCCGAAGCCCGACGCTCCAGATCTCATCGACCGTCCGACTTCGACTTCAAGACAAATCAAGGCATGGACTCGGAAGACAGGCAATCATCGCCATTTAATGACCCAATCTTTGGCCAAAGGAACCCAAGGAGGTCGACAATGTACATGCAACCCCCTGCAGCCAGATCCAAAGCCAAATGGCATACTGATTTCCAAGAATTAGGAGAAAAAGCAGCAGCTACGGTAGATGTTAATGATCTGATAGACTGCACGGTAAACTGGCATGAAACAGAACCATCCTTTTATGCATCAAACACAAAAACAAAACCAACCACTACAAGTGCAGCTGTTGCAGTCATTAAGTCTCAAAGAGTAGACATTCATGACCGCATAACCAATGCCAGCAAGCTCAAAAGCATAGCATTCATCACAGAAATGCATGCCATCATGCAGTCCCTAGAAGCGTCATTCAACATACATCCAGCCAGAAGCGCAGCAATAGTTACTCACATACTTGGGACAACAGAAGAATCAAAGATTCAAAACAGAATCAAATCAATCATCCGCAAATACCTCAGAACACCCGATGACAAAGAAGATACATTCATAAGACAATGTACAGAATGCGAACTAACCGCAACAGAAGACGACTTACAACAAAACATACACTTACACAACAGCCCAGGGTATCAAAGATTACTCATGCCAGACCCAGAAGACAGCTGGCTTAACATGTTCATGGGCATCATTCAAGCAAGCGCATACACACCCAAGAAGAACTTTGACCTCACACAACTTCGAGCAAACTGGGAAATACCACCAACAAACGAATACCACCCATTAAAAATAAAATACCGCGAAACACTACAAGATTGCATAGACAGAATGGACAAAGCCCTCATACAATTAACAGATGCGTGTCACATTACATCCAAAACAGATAGAATACCAAAGGACTATCAACTGGCGCAAAACTTACTCAGGGCAATGGGCAACTCACCAATTAAAAAGGAAGCAGCCACCCTGATAATGGATCCAGCCATCAACCCAGCAGGCATAGATCTAGACGACATGACACATGCTGAACTAATCAAATACCTCAGGTTAGCAGAGAAGCGTATACAAAAGATTGGGCTGCAAGAAAAGCGGACCACCTACAATGACGCATCCAAAGGTAAGGGCAAAACAGGAAAGGGTGGCAAAGGAAAAGAAAAAAACGGAAAAGGCAGTAAAAACAGAGACAACACATACAGCGACTCATACGTGTATGTAGAAAACAAAAATGAAGCAGCAAGTAAAACCAAAACATACAAATGCAGGAAATGCAGTAAATACCATGAATTCTCCCCGGATAGAGAATACATCCCAGGGACAGACTGGCCATGCCCTGAACATGAAAAACAAATCCTACAAGGTGATGCCAGCAGCAAACAGCGCGACAGCAAAGAAGCAAAGGACAAATTCAGCTCATACCCCACCACTGCCGCAATCACATTGCCTGCAGTAATGACAATCACCTTACCTCACTCATTGGAGGAACCACCAGCGCGATGCAGACCAAGGCGTGAAGACCTGTCTGTACAGATGGCGAACAAAAACTCAGCAGACGAACAAGCCAAACCAAAAATATCATTCATCGAAACAGTCCCAGAGACATTCTCACAACACAGTTCAAATTCAACGGAGTACAGCACATCATCATCATCAGAACATGAGTCAGAATACTCAATCATGGTAATGGAAAACGAACAGAAGGAAATGCAGCCAATCAGAAAACTCCATTTCACCACCACACGGGTGGACGGCACAGAAGATCCGACCACAGGATACATCAACTGCGTCAAATGCCAATGCAAATGCGGCCAGTGCAATGGAGATGGCTTCGTGGACTCAGATTCCAATGATGGCAGAAAACTTTGTATCAACTGCTATGATAACTGCGCACGCAGAAAGCAACTGCACAAAGAAGTAGATGCACAAGTCAGAACTGTGTTCACCACGCCCAGGCTCAACTCAACACAACAAACAATCGCAGATCAAATCACCAAAATCATTGACAAACGCAACGATGAATTTGATGTGCATCAATTCATCCTCCAACGCCACAGGCATCTCAATCTGTTCATTGAAGCAGCATCAGTAATCAAACAATCACTATCATCATTCCACCATACAATGTATACAACAATCAATACAATCATCAACTCAGAACCCACAGTGGACGCATTTATCAAACCAACCAATAAAATCATACCAACACCACAGCAAAACACAATAATTCCTTCTCTCTACCAGGACATACCAATGGCCATACCAATATGTGCACCAACATTCACATCCCCTCACCCACCAGAATGCAAATGCAACCTCTGCGCCACATCTTGCGGAGGCACCCGCAGTCAATGCGAATTCGGATGCACTTACTCAGAAGCATGCCTCACACGCTCCCACAGCACTTTCACTCCAATACAGGAAGAACCAAATGAATGGCTCACAACGGAAACAATCCGCAGGTCAATCTGTTCAGAATGCTCATACAGGATATATGCGGATCAAGCCATTCACCTGCCATGCGGCTGCTCATTCCACTCGGACTGCATAATCAGCATATGTGAAACAGCACACCAAATCATCTTGGAATGCCCAGACTGCGCAAAGCCTTTCCAACCGGAACAAGCTAAACCATACATCCAAGCATCAATCAGAGCACTCAACAAAATCGCAGACCAATACGACGCAGATGCAACAGCAATCGCAGACACAGCACTCGAGGCAGCAACTCAACAGACAGACCACACCAAAAGCACGGGACAAATCATGCTGGATGCAGCAAACCAGATGAGGGCAAAACAACAGATTCAGACAATCATGACAAAGGCGCAAAACATCAGAGATGAAACAAGCCGGTATGAAACAAAAAGGCCACACGCGGAATGCCTGCCAGAACAACAGGCCCAGAAAAAGATCAGAACTGACACTCCGCATGAAGTACCGGCACCACATCCCACGCCAGTCACATCCCCTGCAGCTGTCCAGCAGGAGACAGCTCAAGACCGCGATGAGCGCCAGCCATCAGGTCTACTAGCAGCCATAGCCTTCACAGACACAGGGAAACCAATAACATATGCCATAGACACATGCGCAGAAGTAACACTATTCACCCCCACAATAACATCAGATGAATGGCAGACAGAACCCAGTCAACACCTTGAAATTAACGGTATAGGAGGTAAACAAAAAATACAAACAATGACAAACGTACCTATCTCATTCAAATACGGACTCCCAACAATATTAATAGGAGCACACATAGCACTCCCGCCAGCAGGCATTGACCTATTAATAGGCATACCTACTATAAAGGCATTACAAATAGAAACAACGCTGGCACAAAACAGGATTACAATCAAATCCATCTACCAAGAAATAGACCTTGAACCAGCCTATATCCTACAGAAACGCCAGCAACAAAATCTACGTATGTTAATGCTGTGCGCAGGAATAGGCTCAGGACTCACCACCTTAAAAGAAATGGGATATCACATACAGATAGCCCATGCAGTAGAAACAGACACAGAAGCACAACTGGTACTAAAAGCACTACACCCAGAAGTAAAAATCATATATAACTCAGTACAAGACATCAACTGGGAACACATAAAACACAACAACTACAATTACTTAGAAGCAGGACCACCATGCCAGCCATGGAGCAGATGTTCTAACCCAGCACCAAAAGGATTCAACGACCATAGATCTAAACCGTTTACCATATGCTCACAAATCAAACAAAAAATAATCAACCAAAATCCACAAGCAATACACATAACAGAAACAGTAATAGTGCATAGAGACCTCAACAAAGATAATGACAAACAAGATGAGCTGCAACACCAAGCTCCGTCAATTCACCAGGCCATAAAAGCTGGCAGCATATCGTCACGCATAAGGAAAATATACACCAACATGATACAAGAACCACAGCGCAGCTCAAGAAACCCCTTTCTAATAATACCAAAAGGTGCAACTATGATAGACAGACATAGCACATTCCCCTGCGTAGTATCCACGCCCAACACACACAACCCACCAAGCTACCTCATAAACTCAGTAAAAACACCAGCCACTCCTAACGAACTTGATGCCATGCAAGGCTACGCGCCAGGCATTTCAGACGGAGGAACGGCGCCATACACAAAAGGACCGCTGCATATGTCCTTAGAAACCAGAACTAAACTTATAGGACAAGCCTTTAACCGATTTCAATATGCAGCATACGCATCATCCATACCATCCATAATAGACAGCATACCATACACAGTTCCAATACAAATCAATACACCAAAAACATTTGAACAGCATATGCAAACACTATCCCATAAACAAAAAGTACAGTACTTTCAAAACAAACTTAAACAGACAAATTATGAACCAATACAATGCTGGCTAGAACCTACCATAAAAGACAAAGCACCTTACCAAACAAAAATAGGTTATGCCAACCCAACAAATGTCAAAGAAATAGAGTATGCATTACAGCAAGCATGCAAACAAAAACTCATGACAGAAGTTACATATAAACCACACTATTGGATATGCTCCCTATTCGGAAAAAAGAAAGGCAGAACATGGCCAGATAGACCAGACCTTGAAGTCTATAGACCACTCTGGGATCTAAAACCAATAAACAAAGCCCTAAAACCACAAGCATCACATTACCTAACATACCTCACCTCAATAGATGAACTCATGCTTAATATCCCATCACAAGCAGAATACTTCGCAACAGTTGACCTAGCAGACTTCTATGGCCACATACCAATACACCCCTCATCAAGATATCTAGTAACAGGAACCTTTAATAACAAATACTATCAAGCTATTGGTTGCCCACAAGGCTTGTCACACGCCCCCATGGCAGCAGCAGCAAACCTAACACACGGCCTCAACTCAACCATAGGCAACTTCTGGCGATCCCTAATGGCCAGTTACTGTGATGACTTTATCATATGGGGTGAAACAGAACAAATAACCTTAAACAGACTGCAAATTCTAAAAGCAGTATTAGAAACACTAGGCTTCCCTATCAGCAACAAACTAAAAGAAGATGAAAATCCTGTAAAGAAACTAGTAAAAATATTAGGCATAGAAATAACAAAAGGCGGCAACCGCCTATCACAAACTGCAATAGACATGCTTACAACAGCACTCAGCAAAGACCAGAAAAGTAAAACTATGCTACTGCACACACTAGGCGTTATCAACTACTCCAAAAATGCCTTTGATTTCCCCATAGGAAAAATAACTCAAGTAGCTGATCTAATCTCCATACTACGTGAACCACTTAAACAAACAAAAATGCAATGGACAGACAGACACCGTGACGCTGCTAAACAACTATCCACACTTATCACAAACTCAAATAGAAGATTACGCAATCCAGCAACCATGCTTAACAAAAACAACTCAATAGTAATCACGCATGATGCATCAGACACAAATATTGCAGCAGCCATATGGACAGTAGAACATCCTAATGCTGAAGAAATAACATTAGAAATGATGCAGAACACACCATCACAACTAATAGACATCAAATACAAAGTTATATCAGGATCTAGATTAGCCTGGGCAACATTCGAAAAAGAATTATGGTCCAAAATCATGGCAGCTATAGAATGGGGTCCACTCATTTACACAGCAGTTATGGCGTTAGCAAAACAACTAAACACAACCCCAGACAAATTACAAAGTAAAGTACTGTTCTTAGGAGACAGTACCACTGCAGAAGCAAAATGGACAACCATCTTAGAACCAGACAACACTCATCAACTACAACACCTTTCAGCAAAACTCCAACGCTTCGAAGGATGGATTACTAAACTGTCACTATGGTACCACATACCACACATATCACTCAAAATACCAGGACCACTCAATCACATATCTCACACATGCACACACATAGCAGACATACTAAGCAACCTCCTTCAACAAAGGAGAAAAGAAAAACAACCCAATGTATGGCCAGTCCGTTTACACACATTTCATTCCAACAATTCACGCCCATCTCACTTACAACCACCAGAGCACTTTGTTGTCCACAGCCTCAATCTTACACAAGAACAAATACCATCCATAGTCAAAGCATACACACTAGACACAGACACCACCATTCAAAAAGTACCACTCAATGAATTATACAAAGCAATGTCAACCAAAACAATAGACACCAAATCACCTCATTACGAAAAAATCAAAGCATGGGCAGGAACCAGATTCTGGGCACTAAGCCCATTTACAGACCTACCTCCACTCATATATACACAAGCATCCACTCAAAGACTACTAGATTATGAAAAACATGATCTAGGAACTGACCTAACCAAAGTACTGGTACTGGTCATTCCAGACAGAGCAGAGGTTCAGATAGCAGCGTCAGAATCTTTCATAGAACAAACAACAACTGAAGATCACTGGGCAAACCAATGGCTACGCGAACAACTAATATGGACATCACATGCTACTAGTCACCCTCACAGAACTGCTGAAGATACAATAAGCCTAACTCAAACTAAAGCATGGTGGCCAACACTCATACGTGACTGCCAAGCCACCACAGATGCATGCCACCTATGTGTTGAGCTCAGAACAGCAACACTGAACGTAGGCAATTCAGTCATGTCTAAGACCAGATGGGGAATAACTCAAGTAGACTACAAAATACTACAAAAAGAGATAGCAGAAAAATGCAAACACCCTGCAATTCTGGTCATGACTGATATAACCACAGGCATCACAGCAGCCGCCAAAGCAACATCAGAGGACGCAGTGACCACAGGCAGAATATTCTATACTAACTGGATAGCCCAATATGCCATACCATACCTGGTCATATCAGACCCTGGGTCAGGACTGGCAGCAAATATAATGAAAACAATATCCCAAATCCTGGGAGTACACGAATGGTCATATGGAGCCGCACATGACTCCAAACACCAAGCCGCAGTAGAACGTAAAAACGCAGTATTCAAAAAAGTTATCAAAGCAGCATGGGACAGAGGCGCCTTAGCAAACGCAGAGGATCTAGATCTAGTCATAGCAGAAGCTCTGATTGTGATCAATCAATTAACAAACACACACGGAACAACAGCATACGAAAGAGCATATATGGCAAAACCCAGAACAGTACATCAAACTCAACTTGCCTCAAGCATAGACAACATACAAATCCCAACAGAAAATGAAATGGACCAAAAGTTTATTAAGCAACTGGCAAACATTCAGAAAACACTTCTACAAGACTACCACATACACAAAGAACACAGAGCCAGAAGCAACGCACTATATCGAGAGCACACAGAAAAAAGCAAAACAACAACTACATTTGACCTGAGAATAGGCGACACAATATCATACGGTGGGATCAAATGGCTTCTCAAAGAAACAGAAGGACCATCTAATCAACACCCAATATCAGCAATTATTACAAGGAAACTACTCAACGGAAAAGAAGAGCAGATCAAAGTGCAGTACAACGAACTAAAACCAGTCTGTGACCCAGTATACGAAATAGAAGCTCCCAAAAGCAATAAAATTTCCATCAATGACTTCATACTGGTAGATGTCAGAGACAAAATATATGGAGGCATAGTCACGCAGGTTAATCAAATAGACGTGCATATGCATGAATGCACCCCAAGTGAAAGCGGTAGAACTTGGATATATGAATGGGATGATGATGGCAAACGACGCAGACAAAAGAAAAAACCATCAATAACCAGCAAACCCATAATCCTACGCATGATGAATGAAGACATCATAGCGGTAGGCTACTGCAACCCAGCCACAGGTGCAATAGACAAAACACTCATAAACAAACTCAAGTCAGTAGATGTAATAGCTGCATACACTAACAACAGCACAAAAGCAACACAATGCAGCCACAACTACTGTCAAAACACAGTCAATCAAGATGATGCAGAAGCTGGAACTATAATCTGTGACCTCTGCATAGGTATCACAGCACAAGAATGCGCAGCACAAGGCGGACTCTGCGCGCACAGTATCATGGATACAACTCCTCTCGCAGAAGATCCAGAACAACCAAGCACAGCCTTGCCCGTTACTGCGTACAACTACAAATCCCCAACTCCATCCAAACACATCAAAGGCCTCAAAGTCCGCACATCACGCGGAGACTGGCTCACCTTTGTCACAGATCCCGTATCTGACAGAGACCTCATATCACACACAGCACTCAAACCATACATGGACAAAGTGAAAAAGCCTGCAGTGCCCCTCAAAGGCGTAGGTCCCCCAACCAAGCCAGCACGCGCAGTCAACCTCAACATCAACATATCCATGCAAATTCCAACACTGGAACTCACACCACACGTCACTGATCTCCCCATGGGAATTGATGGTGTCATTGGAATCAAAACCATAGACACCAACTTCATCAAAATCAATTCCCCCCAAAATGTGATCACCATCACCAAATCAAACACCCCCATCAAGATTCGCCCAATATACAACCTCAGCCATCCAAAAAACATCTACACACACTCCAAAGCAATCCTGCACACCGGCGAGATCATTCACTTCGACATGGGTCCATCCAAGGCACACACACCAAAGCCTAAAACTGAATGGCCCCAAAGTAATAACCAATGCGTACGCAAGGTCCACACGCGGATATTCGGCCCAATCATGGCTCACACCGTACCGGCAACAATGCCAAACAAACAACAGCAGCCAGTACCGCAAGGACTGCAGAAATCGAACTCACAGAGCCACCACACACGCCGCCACCTCACACCAGCGAAGTGACGCACAACAACAGCTGGCCTAACGCCCCGGCTTGCGACACAAGCACCAACAGCAACAGCTGG
>Ga0099797_101349_pt1 | contig 12967 bp, 6 predicted proteins | sample Uncmet_Sort48C_1_FD_89871 | JGI IMG/M metagenome (GOLD analysis project Ga0099797, IMG submission 89871) | Marine eukaryotic communities from CALCOFI LINE 67, Pacific Ocean - C012_Sort48C_1 | ecosystem: Environmental > Aquatic > Marine > Oceanic | place: Pacific Ocean: Monterey Bay | collected... | reverse complement strand
GAGTTACAAAACATGGATGCAGAACTTAAAGCATTGAATGATCAAATAGCTTCGTTAGATAATGATGAGGATGATTACACTGAGTTTGAGGGTTATAAAGATACCCAACATATTAAAAATGAATCTGTTCCTGAGGAAACAAATAATAAAGATAAAGACGATTGTGTTGAATTTGAGGATAATAATGATGTAGATACCCAACATGTTGAAAATGAATCTGTTCCTGAGGAAACAAATAATAAAGATAAAGACGATTGTGTTGAATTTGAGGATAATAATGATGTAGATACCCAACATGTTAAAAATGAATCTGTTCCTGAGGATGCAACATCAAAAACAAATGCAGCAGTTACGCATCCATTTGAATTGCCTACTAGAAAAAAAAGAAGGAAATCTATTTTAAAGAAGAAGAAAAGTAAAAAAAAGAAGAAAGATAAAAAGAAAGACAAAAAGAAAGAGAGCACGATTTGAAAATATTTAAAAAAAATACGATTGTACATAATTCTAGAATAATGCGTATGTATATAATATAAATATAATTACGATCTTCGGCCATATTTTCCCACACACTGGTTCGTATTATATAATATTCGGTACGAATACCACCATGTGATGTCATTAGCCAAATTGTATTCGTCGTAATAAATATAAAATTGGGCGAAATATTACAATATCATTATCATATATGATATATCATATTATCAATTAATTTGCAATTTAAACTCTCCCCCCAATTAAATTCCCTCCTCCGCTTGCCTTTAGCTGTCCGACAACTCAGAGCAAAATCAATGCGAATTACAAAATGTTTCAAAATCCTGAAAAGATATTTTATTATCACAATCTATATCCAATGCTATCCATAGTTCATCTAATTCAACATCATTATGAATAATATGATTTAATTTCATCTTTAATATCCCATCTTTTACATCTTGTTTTGTTAGAAAATCTTTATTGGCATTATCCAATTTTTGAAATACAGCTTTTAAATCCTCTGCTAGTTGTAAACGAACAGCCGTATTAAATACGTTTCCCATCATTGTAAATCGTTTTTCCTTTGCCACCATTGCTTTTTGCTCAGATTTAGATAACATTTTTTCATTAGAAATATATTTAAATGCATTTCTTTCTGGGGAAGATGACATAGCAATCTGTTTTAATGCTGCTTTTTTATTACGTTCCGCTATTTTGGTAATATCTTCTTCGTCATCGAGTTCATTATTATTGTTATTGTTATTCGTAAGATGCATTTCTTTTTTCCTTTGTTCCATTACTGGTTGATCATTATTATTAACTTTAATTTCAAAATTATTGCCAGCCCAACTGAACGGAGTGTGCCCAAAAGGTGTTGATGAGGATGGAAGTTGTGATAACGACATACTTGCATTATTGGTTGTATTCATAATCAATTCTTTCAAGCGTTGAACTTCAGCTTGACAATTACTTAGTTCTTGTTTTAATGTCTTACTTTCTTCAGATGCATTATCGTATAATTGCAATGTTTCATGTAGTTTTTCTGTAATCTTATCCAGTAAATGATCAAATTGTTGATTATTAGAAGATATCATTGATGTTTTCAAATTCAATGCTTCGCTTAATTCTAAATTTTGTAAATTAACAGCATCAATACGCTTCTTTAAACTTTTAACCATTGTATCAATAATAGTATTAGCATTTTTTAATTCAGATTTTAATGAATTAATTTTTGGATGTAACTTATAATTTCTGTCACGATTATCATCCTCAGTTTCATTTACATTATTATTATTCTGTAAATAATTTCCTACTACCAATCCAACTAATATACCACCAGTTGCCGTTGCAAATAATCGTAAATATGAAAATGCTGTTGCTGATGAATTCGCCATCTTTACTCTTAGTTTTATATATATATATATGTATCGTTTCTAATTGTGAATAATGTGTACTATCTATCTATAGCTACACTCCATTCATTTAATATATATATATATAGATTCTATTTCCAAAAATGTGTGTAAGAAAAAAAGATACGACGTTTGCCTGTGGTTTGTTGATGATGAATATAAAAAATTATTATTGTTTTTTCACCTTAAAAAAAGTACACCGGCCTCTAATCCGTAAGGGATATGACAAAACCAAAATAAAATCTCATTCAAAAATTCTGACACACATTTTGAATTTTTACAAGGGCTTCAGCACTTACATGCAAATAACTGCTATTACGGTTGGATTTCCTCCAAGGCTAATACTAATTACATACTATTTATTTAATATTTGTGTGTGTTTTCTATATATATTTATAAATACAAATAAATGTTAATACGAATACATAAAGATTCTTGTATGCAAATATATATATATTATATATATATATAAACGAAAGAAGAAAAATAGTTAAAAACAAACAAACAAAAAACAAAAAGCGCACATCGCATTTGATATAATAATAACGATGGATATGGATACGGAACTAGATATGGTCGATGAGATCGAACCATTAATTAAACAAGCAATTGATGCTACATTAAGAGAACAAACGTATAGGCCAACGAAAGTATTTGAATGGTCCAACTCAATCATGTCATATATATTTAAAAAATCTGATGCCATAGGTAAGCCATTCAAATATTTAATATCTGTTATTATTACACAAAAAAATGGTGCGGGTATGTTTACATCAAATACTATGTATTGTGATACGAAATTGGATTCATTTGTTAAAGTACCATGGGAAAATCCAACCATGCATTGTATTGTAACTGTTTATGGTATTGCTATCTTCCCTTACAAAAATGATGATTTGGAATAAGTATTATGTACATCGCAAGAGAAGAACACATTTTAATATCGGTAGGTTGATAGTGTGATATACGCGTTTATTATTTTGCAAAATGTTTTTGTCACAAACGAACCAGAGAGAGTGTGGTTACGATTAAAAAAAATATATTAACTTCGTACGAAAAAAGTACCAAAATAATTTTTAAATATTAAATTATATATAAAACAAATATTAATCTTTAAAATTTTAGCACCACATAAAAAATAAATGCTGTGTGGTGTAAACCATAATAATATTGGTATTATAATCTCGCATCATATTTGAACACTGAAATAAATCACAAGAGTATTAAAAAATACGACCGTCGTATATAAATAATAATACTCGTGTAATAAATAAATATATTTTTTTAAAACAGAGAGAGAGAGGATATTTTTTAAAATTATCACGCCACGCACACACCGGCCCTAAAATCTGTTTTGAATTAATCATTTTATTTGACAATTTTTTACAATTTCTTCACAACAAAACCATCCTTATTATCTCCACCTAAATTTAATTCAGTTTCATGAAAGTCAATCAATGCTAAGCGCTTTGATATTGTAATACATACGATATTTTTACTAACAGCTGCTTTATAAAGTCTTTCTTCAACATCCACACTTACTGCATCGGTGCATTCATCCAAGACGGCAAAGGATGGATTATGAAAAAATAATCGAGCCATCCCTAATCGTTGTTGCTCCCCCAAACTCAACACATCTTCAAATTTCCTAACAATATTCCATCCACCATCTCTAACAACTAAATATCCAATACCAACTAAATCTAATAATGATTGAGCTTCCTCAATCAATGTATCAGTTACATCTTTCTCTTCCACTTTTATCGGATATGTTACTTGATCTAATAACGTACCAGTTACGCTATAAACACGCTGAGGTACGAGGAATAAATCACCTTGTATATTTATTTGACCATCTTTAGATGGATATACAGGCCATAGGCCTCCCATGACTCGGAAAAAAGATGTTTTACCAGATGCATTTGGACCTGTTACTAATAATCGATTATCTTTATCAATATCTACATTAATATTTGAACATAAACATTGCCCAGTCGGTGTTACAACATCTAGATTTTTTATTTGAATTGTTGGATTTAATGGTTTGGTATCAATTATCAAATCAACTTTGTTATTGTCCTTATTCCCATTAGCAATCATTTTAGCTTTTTTGCTAGAGGCACGGAATGCCGGTGTTGGCAATTCTTCAATTGCAAGTTGCATTTCATAGAGGCGGAAAATAACACCACTTAAATTATTAAATTTATCCGAAACTTCTACAAGATCATTTACACTACGTTTCACTGCATTTTGTACGCCCCAAATCATATGTTGTCCCATACTTAGTGCCGCACCACCATCTGCAAATATTTTAGAATCATCTTGAAAATTATTTATTGCAAATTGAAATCGTAAATGTTGTTGTACTCGATCCGGCATTTGGCGTACGAAAAACGATTTAATATTACCAAACCAAAAATCAGCCCAAACTTTTTCTTTTTCAACTTTTAATACACCTTGAAATCGTTTCCATGCAATAGTTTTCTCACGATCACCACCACCAAAGAAAGCTATTGACTCACAATGTGTTCTTACGCTTGAATGAGAATATTTGTACGTTCCAAGTTCTTTATTTTTTTTCGCCACAAGTGATTTAAAATCAGGCATAGTTACCCTTGTTAAAATTCCTGCAGCAAATAAATATGCATACAAGGATGAAGCACCACCAACTCCAACACTACGCGATAGGCGATACCCAAGCCATGTTATAGTCGTTAATGGTTTGATAACTTCTAATACCAATGAACTTAACATTTCAACAAATTCATTTAAATCATCTGAAATTCTTGCTTCTGGATCAGTAATTCTACCATCAACACTTTTTAAGCTATAAAATCCTGCTTTTGCCATGTAGCTTGACATAAATTTCTTCGTTAAACTTTCTTTTAAATCAACCTCCAGCATGTTTTGTGCATTCTCCGCAAATGAAGTTACTGCTGCCATGCCCAAGGCACCTAACACACCAAAGGCAGCTGTGCGAATAAACAGCATTTGATCACGTTGAAACAATGCACGAAATATTTCAGTTTCAAAAAATAATTGAACATCTGTCATCAATGCTTGTCCAACAATTCCACCAAATACCATTAAAACTTTTTGTTTCCAATTTCTTGGCAAACCTTTTTCATCTAAAAGTTTCATCATAGCTTCGATGCTATTACCAGACTCAAATTTACGTTTCATCGTATCGGTTCGATCTGTACGATCTTCTAATAAATTTGAATAGGGTTGACTTCTTTGATGAAGTAAAAGTGATTTTCTACGTTCACTACCGCCGCCACCATCACCACCTGCCGCATTTGTGGAAATGTTACTGCTTGTTGCTTCTCCAACACCTACACCCATTTCAGCTTTTAATCCAGCATTTAATTCCTCTTTCAACTCTTCCGGTGTACGCAATATTTTATATGTATATGTTTTCTCAGCATCACCATTAATACATAATAATTTACAATGCATACCTTCTAATATAGGTCTATGCGATATTGTGATATATGAAATGTCCATTTCATTTAATAATAAATAAAGATATTTTTCCATACCAGCAGCAACTCCACTTGTACACTCATCTAAAATAGCAAACTTCGGTTTATGGTGCAATAACCTTGCAATCGCTAAACGTTGCTTTTCCCCTAATGATAATGCATCTTCCCAATTCGTATCATCCGTAAATGCACCTTTCCTATCTGCTAAATATCCTAATTCAACTTTTCCTAAGATAGCTTTTAAATATTCCATTGATAACTCATCGCTTTCATTTGCTGATGCTGGATATGTCAATTGATCAACTAAAGTACCAACTACATTATAAGGCTTTTGTGGCAAATAAAACACATCCCCAGATAAGGATGATGAATTTATTTTCGACATTGGCTTTGTTATTTCTCCAGTTGGGATTTTCCATAACCCGGCTAAACAGCGAAAAATACTACTTTTACCTGCACCATTATGCCCAGTTAACAATAAACTATCGTTATTACCATTCACTTCAAACGTTAAATTTTTCACTAATAAATTACCAGTTGGTGTAAATACATCTACACTCTCAAATGCAATGCAATTGTCATCTTTAAAGTTTGCATCTTGTTCAGCCGCATCGCGTTTTGTCACACCTTTCAATGCTTGAAATAATTCCACAATACGCGATGCCGGTCCTTGTATTTTATTATATGCAGTAAACATACGATTTCCCATAGCTGCGGAATACATTACTTGTATAAATAAAATAAATTGATATCCAACTTCAGCACGTACATTTGCAATTGCTTGAATACTCATCGTATCCGCACTAGTATTTGTGAATACACCTGGGCCAATTACAAACCATCCAACTACAACGCCTAATAAATGACGTAAGAAAAATTGATTGCATCCCGTGAAATATAATAGTTTATCATATACAGTACGTTGTATTGAATTCATCGAATTAAATAAATCATCTAAAATTTCTTGTTCACGGTTTGCACCATTTAATGCAGCAATTGCCTCCGAATGAACTACTAAACGAGTTTGAGCATTGCGATATTTTGCTTTTGCAGATGATAACGTACGAAAAATACTAAAATTCATAGGGACTAGCTTTGATGCAGTAAATTGTGCCACGATGATATAGATAAATGGAGATGCTGCATAGAAAAATCCATATTCATACCATAATTTTGATAAATAGAACAAACCAGTTGTTCCATTGAATAATGCAGCATTTAAAAAATCTGCATATCCAGTAGTAGTTTGCTCAACATCTTCCGTCATCCTTGCATCTACATCTGATACAATAGTTTCTACGTGATAATAATTTGATTTATCAAAATAATTTTCATGCAGTTTTTTCGTCACTTTTTCTCTCCATTTCAATTCCAAATTTTTCTTAAGATAGGTACTAATCTCTTGTATTACTGTTTGTGATACGGCACTTATTAAGAATCTTCTAAATGTTATCCAATATGCTGCAACGTCTCTCGTAAACAATACTCGATCTCCTTCTTTTACAATATCTGAAAGATCTAATAACACTGGGATTCGTATGATATATAATGCAATTAATTGTAAAATTTCAATAGCACCAGAACTTGTAAATGTTTTAGGAAGTAACATATTCCAAATTTTCGATTTTACAACAGAAGTTTTTAATCTTTTTTTCCCCTTCCCATCTTCTAATTTATTTCCCTTTTTCTTCTTCTTTCTTCGTTTATTATTATTATTGTTTGGAAAACGATGATACAAAAATGCAATAGCGAATAGTGCCAATATATATTTACTATTGCTTCGTCTTAATGTTGATACAATACTTCCCATGGTTGATTTGTTGATTATATTATTTCAGTTTGTAATAATGATACGGTATATCTCTATACCTGTGTATGTTACAATGTATATACTAAGTTTATATATGCTCAGTTATCGGGAGTAATTAAAATGTATCTACCTACAACCACTATAAAATGTCTAAAAAGTATATATTGTTTTTTTTGTTTGTTTTTGTTTTTTTTGCCATCCCAAGATATAATATTTATTCCAGGTATTTAATATTTAATATTATTTTTTCATGATTCTCTAGATGGATTCATCCCACCACCAACAACAACAACAACATGCATGCTGCCAGCATGTGCAAGAAGCCACGCAATCTGGCAATATATATATATTATTTTTTTATTAATATAATATTCCATCGTCGACAAAGATAAAACAACATGCTATATAGAAACAAAAGAAATATGTACATCAAAAGAAATATAAAAACAGCACTTTACAACATGAAATGTAATATCTATTTAAAGAATAGTAATAATAATAATTACAACATACGAGTAATCATATTTGCAACGATTTATTATATTGGTATAATAGTTACATTCACTTCAGTTACATCAAATGGTGCTTCAATTACATCAAATGGTGCAATTACATCAAATGGTGCAAATATCATTGATTTATTATGGGCACGTTTACCAACAACGGCAGGTAATCATACAGAAAATATAAGAAAATCAAAGCAAGCTATGAAAGATGCTGCAAAAAATGGAATCAAACATGTACGATTCGCTGGTGCCTCTTACTTAGGAAGAAATATGAAACTTTGGCATGATGAAAAAACAAGAAATGATTATTGGAAAATAATGGATAGTATTTATATTGAATCTAAAGAATTACAAATTAATCTCACACCAAGTATATTTTTTGATACGTGGGTTTTTCCAGATCTTTGTAATGAACCGATGGGTTTATTAGTGAATAGAAATGTGGATTCTTGTACTCGTACAACTTTAAAATTATACATTTCAGAATTTGTGTCTAGATATTATAACAATTTGACAACAATTACATCCAGTAATAAATATTTAAATCCATTATCATCATCAAATAATGTGGATGATATAAATCAAAAGTATTATTATTTACTTGAAATGACCAATGAATTTGACCTCCAGTATGACATCGACATGAATGGACGAACGGCAGCTGGGAAAGTACGAACAAGTGCAGACAATGTATCACATAAAGATGGCATTGAATTTACAAAAGATTTTGCTAGTTGGGTTAGAACAGCTTTAATCAATGCAAATTCTTCCACAAATATAGTGAAGTTAACAACTGGCCATGCTATACCAAGACCATGTGGAGGCAATTGTCATAATTCATGGAACGAGATTAATCAAACAGAGTTCTTACATTATATAGGTGATATACACAAATCAATGGATGTAGTATGTATTCATACATACCCAGGAAAAGGTTTAACTCGTCAATCTTGGAATCCGCCAATTTTAAGTAATACGTCTACTGCTATAATAAACATTATAGCAGATTATGTAACAAATATATTGAAGAAAGATTTATGGATTGGTGAATATGGAATACAAGTTGAAGATAGGTATTATTTACAACCACCTGAACGAAAGAAAGAATTAATGCCATATTTCAATTTTTTTCAAAACATTATAAAGTTATGTAATCGTAGTAGTAACAGCAATAACAATAATGACTCTTCATCAAATAAAATATTTTCAACCATATGGGTTTGGGAGTTCAATACAAACCATTTGAACAATGTTACAATGTCATTATGGCCTGGAAGAGATAATATTATGATCAATGCCATTAAAAATTCAAATATTAAAAATTGAAAAAAAACATTTTATTTTTTATATTACATACGTATTACAAAAAATATAAAACTTTTTACCACAGGTATAGGTGCATATACTGTATTATACCAGTATACCTGTATAACTCTTCTCTCTCTTTATTATTTTAAAAGCTTTACGCAGACGATAATAGATATTTTTGAAAATCACCAATTGCATAAGAATATATTATTGTCAACAATGGCATAATGACATGTGGAAACTTTTCATTTCTTGCTGGTGCATGTTCAATCAGATTTGTTTTTCCATTTAACAGTGGCAATGGCTTGTAATAATTGAATGTCCAATGCCATGCAGAATTTTGTATAAATTTATAGATGAACAATGGATAAGCAAATTGTGTTTGGAACAAATTGATATAAATATATAAAAATGCTTGAAAACATTTATGAATCCCGTCACCTGCTTGTCCAATCATTGCAAAGCATCCACCAGCACTTTTAAAATCCAAACCTGGAATACCTGCTATTCTTTGAAGACCACCAAACGGCTTTAAAAACCAATGTGGAATTCCGCCAACGATATTTAACCAAGATAAAATAAAAAAAACAACACGAATGTATCGTGGACATGATTCATTTCCTTCTACATCGTAGTAAGAAATATAATAATAAAAACAACTTGTAGCAATTACAATTGATGAGACTGCAATGGGTGGAAATATTTTATTTAAATCCGCTAACTTTGATAATTTTGTTGGCATATTTTATGTATCGCTTTTATTTTCAGCGTCTTATGTTTTTATTCTATTGTTTATTTTGTATATCTGTCTATATATATATGTCTATATATTGTTGTTTTTGTTCCAATTATTTCATCTTTCTTCTTTAATAATATTGTTTATTGGGTTGGACATATACGGTATTGTATATTTTTGTGCCGCCCATATTTACGTATGATAGTTTTCTATTATTATATATAATTATATTTGAATAAAATAATGACTATATCGATAATGTGATTGATGTAATGTGATTATAATACAATTTAATAATATAACAGAATTTTTACAAATTGTGATAAAGTTAATTGAATAAACATTATTTCAAAATATAATAAACATCAACACGACAAGAAACACAATTTTCATTATTGCTAATAAATATTTTACATAGATACACCAACATGGTAAAGATGATGTATGGAAAAATGGAAAAAAAAATAATATTTTTTTGTGTTGCAATTGTATTTTTGGTAGAGGTTGCACATGGACATGGTAAATCAGTAAGTTGGACGCCTCCTTCAATGCCATCAAATGTTGTTGGGCATGATTTTCCATATTCATTAGAAGGTGTATCTTATACAGGTTATGCAGCTTATCCAAAATCCTCAATATTATCATCCTCTGAATCATCCCCAGGTGTTTTTATTGGCCATACATGGAATGGATTGTCTGCAATGGAAAAATGGCGATGTCAACAATTAGCAGCAAAAGGTTATATTTGCTTTGCTCCAGACTTATATGGGACAGGTATTCGTCCTAAAACAGACGCAGCAGCAAAAGCTGAGATGGATAAAATTTTAAGCAATTTAACTTCATTTTATTACAAAATGGAGTATGGGATGGAAATTTTAAAAACGAAAGCAGTTCCAAACCAACCTAATGCAGTAAATACTTCTGCATTGTTTGCCAATGGTTATTGCTTAGGTGGACAAATGGTACTTGAATTAGCACGAAGGGGGTATCCAAATCTTATTGGCGTATCATCTTTTCATGGTGAACTGGGAAATTTAACATCGCAAACTCATGACCATTTTACGAAAGAAGTTGCTATATCTGTTCACCATGCTGATTTGGATTATCAAGGATACCAAGCATTGTTAAACATTGAAGATGAATTTCGTAATAATAATGTGTCCATTTGGACTACTACAAAATATGGTAATTGTCATCATGCATGGACAGTTCCTTCAAATATAAATTACAAACCATTTGAAGCTGCACAAAGTCATGATTATATGAATAGCTTTTATTGTGCAATATTAAAAGATTCCAAATCTAAGCCAAAAGGTTGTGAATAGAAAAACGTTTTTGTAGAGATAAGAGAGGGTTCAATTGTAATACTCGTGTACTTTAAGAAAGTGTATTTTAATATAGTATTTATTTTTAAAAAATATTATATAAATATCATATAAATTTTAATATTAACTGAATATCATAATCATATAATTATGCACATATATCTATGCATAATGTTAAACACAACTCTCCTTTCATATTATATCTAGACACATCGTACTACACGAACGCAATATGATGCGATCCATCGCGATCATTCTTCTTACTTCTACTAGTATTTCTCTTACCGTCATTACCACCTGAGGATGTTGATGAAGAGCTACTACTTCCACGGTTTTGTCGCAATATTCCATTATGGCCAATGTAATGATACCCACCCACTTCATCATCTTCATCACCACTACTAAATTCAACATCAGATGTACCTAATGACAATGGCGAATATCGTCGTTTATATAATAATATATATGCATCCGGAGTTTGGACATGTGCCGAATCTGACACAGGTGTAACACGCTGGTCGTCGAAATGAACCCATTCGTTTTTATCAAAATCACGACAATACGAAGTGTAATGTCCTGAACGTACCCCTGCACCATGATGACAGACAACTGACATTAAATCATATATTGACCCAAGCTCTTTCGATGAAATTTCGTTTCCATCCTTCGTTACAATCATATCTGGATGCATATGAGGTTTTAAATCTAAACCATCAAGTGGATATTCAACGTAACGATCGTTTTTAAACCAATATCGGCCAACAGCTCTCCATCTTTTTAAATGCAAGCACAAAATTTCTGGCAAAGAAGATATAGTTAAACGTTTTTCAGTTGGACTTTCACCGACGATGGGATATTTTCCATTAAATGCAATATCATGATATGAATGCACTTCCGTTTCTTCCTTACTTTTCCTTGTTGCAAAGCAATTTTCACATTTATATTCTTGACGCGGTGATAATTCTTCTTTTTTCGTGAAACGTTTTAAACAGTCTACCAAATTCAAATATCTCGCTTGCAATCCTGTTTTTCCATCGCTTTCGCGAATGACTTTTATGCAGTTGACATTTAACATGGTATAATCTAACGATAGATCCAAAAACGTTTCAATGCGCTGTCTATGGTTGCCACAACGGCCACAAATCACATCACTAGCTATTTTACCCCCAAAAAATCGTTCTACTTGTATTTTTTTTTCATCTTTTAAACGATCCAGTAAATAATGCAAAAAATCATGCGCATCCTGTTGTGTATTGCCACCAAAAAAAGGCATTAAACGGGTAATGGTATTGAAAAAATATTGTGGAGACCATGTAGAAATAGCACCATGTTTGCCTTTCCATATCGCTTCATATACTTTTCTAATCTCTCTTGTAATTGATATGTTTTCGACAGAATTTAAGTTACTTTTACTGCTATTTGGTAATGAATGTACAACGATTGGGGTTACTGATGGTTTCGGCGTACTTGTGATGTTTGTTGTTGCTTTAGTATTATCAAATGGATGAGGTTCCAATTTTTTTTGTCTCTTTAGTGCTTGCCCTATAACTCTGCTAGATGTACGAGTGCCTCTGTTGCTTACATCTCCACCTTGTAATTTATTAATAACATTTGATGGTGCAAAATCGTTTCTACCTGATGGTAATACATCTTGCAAACAGGTCACTGATCTAGGTCCAGGTCGTTTTTTCAGATAAGTACTATGATTCGTATTGTTGTTATTATTATTCACATTTTTGTTGTTGTTACTGTTCATATGATTGTCTGATGTTTTTGCATTTCTAAATTTATTATGGCTTGAAAACGATGGTGTACGTGGTTTTATTGGAAAATTGGATGGTATATCGCTATTGTAAACTTCTTTAAACATTTCGGTATAACACAAACTTTGTAGCACAGAATTCATAAAGC
>Ga0099797_101377_pt1 | contig 12968 bp, 13 predicted proteins | sample Uncmet_Sort48C_1_FD_89871 | JGI IMG/M metagenome (GOLD analysis project Ga0099797, IMG submission 89871) | Marine eukaryotic communities from CALCOFI LINE 67, Pacific Ocean - C012_Sort48C_1 | ecosystem: Environmental > Aquatic > Marine > Oceanic | place: Pacific Ocean: Monterey Bay | collected... | reverse complement strand
GCCTTAGAATCCCTTACTAAAATGAACGAAAAGACGCTAGAAGCTCGCCAGAAGCTCGGGACGGATTTTCGTGAGCCACGCGGTGAGGAGTGCAAACCGCCTACTTTCGCCCTAGCCGCCAAACGATTTCGCGCCATTGATCTGTCGTGTCGTGCGTGCGATGCGTGCGGTGCGGGTGCTGGGTGCTGGGCTTGGATTCCCGGTGGGGGCTTCCGCTCCGCTCCAGTTTTCCCCCCCAACCTCCAATCCGCAATGCCCGCAGGGAGAGGTGCTACGACTGTCGAAGAAAACTCGAACTGCCTCAGGGGGGGTACATAATTGAAGATATCCCATGCAGGGCCCCTGTTTCCTTGGGAACCCTCCAATAGTGTGTCCAATAGTTTGGGCACGAGCCATGTCCTTTTCGAAGACAACATGGCAGGCCGCGTCACACGATTTCCCAACACTCCAAAGTGGTTTGCTGATCTGTGACAACTGAAAAGTTGAACATATTGGCTCAGATCCCGCCTTGAGATGGAGCTTAATCCCACCTTTATTGGGGATGCGGTCTCCGTCAGCAGCGATACAACAGAAGATCCTGTTCCAAGACCCTATTGGGCAACATGGCTGGGAGCGTCTGTGTCACCCATGACATGGTCATCCGCTCCCGAATCTAAGACCAAGTTGAAAGCTATGAACTCTCGCGAGGCCATCACATGGAGCTCTGTGCCCTCATGCTGCAGGAGATTCATACATCGCGAGCACGATGCGGTTAGTGGTGTGGGAAAGAAGCTCCTGCATCCATCACATCGCACCCACGTTCCCGCCCCACACTTGGCTAAACCGGGAGTGCGATCTGTCCGTCTCCTCTTTCGTCGGTCACTTGCAAACCGCCAATCATTGGGAGCCTCGCCAGCTGCCTCCTGCATCAACATCACAGCCTTCCTCCTCACCATCATCATCGCCATGATGCCTTTAGTGCCTCGAAGCGGTTGCGAATTGATGCGATATGAAATGTGATCCTTTTATCCATGTATGCCGAATAGCCAATTAAGAAGATGGCAAAACTGGCTCATGCAACGGGCTATTGCGGGCGACCATCATTGTGTAAACATGCTGCGTCTCCTCCAGTCGCTCTGCCAGCGGGCCCAGGGTACTTTTGACACTGGGCGATATTGTGTGCTTCTGCACCGCAAATAATGCAAACTGGGTCACCGTTACCCTTGCCATTGGTCTTGCTCTTTCCCTTCCCATTTCCATTCTCCTTCCATGCAGAGAATGCCTCACAGTCGGACGCTCCTGGTTCGACTCTGATGATTACTGGCCGTTTGTCGTTCCAGTTGTGCACGCACGGCCATATATGATGAGCCTCCAGTCTCCCTCCGGCCCCTCCTCCCTTCCTGCAAAGCTTTCGGATCAATGGTCGTCCGGCCTCCCACCAGCCCTCCCCCTGTTACATCAGCTTCAGCTGGGCTCACGATCTTTGCTGATAACATCTCCGTAGATGCAATGTCAAGCATGAGCTTCAAAGACTGCCTGCAACTGAGAAACCCACTTAAAAACTGCCAGAGTGTTTGCAAGCGCTTACATGAATTCCAGCACTCAAGCTTCAACATTTGGAAGTTGAGGCAAAAATGAATAATGCTATGTGACAAGAATGACCCAAGCAACAGCCCCCCACACAATCAGGATCACCGAGGCACCTCAACAACAGCTGTAATTTGAGATTACCCTTGCGCGCATCACAAAGTAGCAGGGAGCAGAGCATTCCGTGCAGCAGTCTGAAAATACGGCTAATGCTAATGTTAGCGCTTGCCGTCACACAAACAAACAAACAAACAAACAAACAAACAAACAAAACGGTACTGCTCAAAACGGGCGCGACCAAACCCCCTCAGCTATGCGTGCCGCATTCGCCGGCTTGAGTATACCAGAAATTAACGCAAAGGATTCGCGTTCTCACACAGGAAGTGCAGCAAAAAGCAAAGATAACCGGCCACAGCCCACAAATGAATCGGCATGAGCAGTGCGGAACGGGCCGCCTCGGAGACGCATATCTCATCAGCCGGCAAGAGTGTCTGAAACCGTGGGCGGATGTGGCGAGCCCCTTCTGGTGGGAGGTGCGGTGAGGTGCGGTTGCTGCACGGCACAGTGGAGGTCTCCACCTCAGCCCCAGCCAGTTCTGTCATACCAAATCAGCTGCATTAATGTCAACCCCGTGGAATTTAGCTGCGTGAAAGCTGCGACAAAGAGGTTCAATGCCAACACCACTCTCATGCATTTGTCCGCTGTCACACTCAATCTGATAGCCGTCTTGTAGACGGCTGTCTGGGAGACCGCCATGTCATACACACCCGTATTATGAGACAGCCATCCACTAACGCGACAATCTTCTTCGAGTTGTCATTTCAAATTACTCCAGCACCGAACACTCGTCGAGTCAACAGCCTGTTTTCTGATTTGTTGCAGTTTGGAAGCCAAACAAATGAGTGATTGCCAAACACATTCAGATCCATTACAAGGTCTTTGACATGTCCCGGAAATCGATGCAATCACGAAAAGAGTTGACATTCTCTGACATGATATGCATAATAATCTAGAAAAGGAACGAATGCATGATTGCACATACGATAATGGTTGTGCGATTAAACCTGAACAATGTCAACGCTTGAGACCAAACATATCAACGATTACATTGAACGGCAACAGAACACAATCCAAAATATCCACATGACCAATTATTAAAGAGTGTCAACATGTGAGCCTTCATGGGCGGTGCCTCTCATGAATATGGAAAAATGAACACGCGTACGCCTAAATATTTGTTGTATTATTTCAATGTGTAACGACGAGACAACATGTTCAGTTGCAAAGTCGCGCGCGCCTATCAGTCGATGCTTTTATGAACTCGACTTGTACAGGTACAGATGAGAAAAGAATGTTCAGTAGCAACATCGCCGTCGATAAACATCAAGCAATGCTTTCGGGACTGAATGAATAGAGCAGAGGTATTATGCTCAGATGCAAAAACTGTAGTTTTAACAACATAAAAGTGTATCAGCCGATGCTTTTTATGAACAGAAGGGGTAAGGATGAGATACTGCGATCAGTGGCAAAACCGCCATCGACGCATATCCACCAATGTCTATATGAACTGAAAGGTAGATACACGATACTACTATGATCGGTCGCACAAAAGCCGTCCATGCCTATCAGCCGATGCTTTTATGAACTGAAGCAGTGAAGACACATAGTACATTACCCCCATTGAAGACACATACAACATTACCCCCTTATCAGCCGAGTAAAAAAGTACATAAGAATGCGTGATTACAAACCAGCTAAATCCAATGGACTATGTAACACCTCGTCAAAATCTGCAATATGGGATCACAACAGCACGTGAACGTCCATACCATGTTTGAGCAATTAAAGAACGAACAAACAAACGAACATGTGATTGCGAAAACCGTTGGCATCACTTGCAGATGTCGCTGGTCCTCGCAAAATAACAACTACGTGATTGCAAACATGAGTGGCATGTTGCACAATTGTTTATCATTCCGAAAGCCTACAACCGATTTCATCGCGTCTCACGGATCGCCAACTATATCACTACCAGCATCAAATAATTGTCTCGCAATATTCGATGATGAGTGGCAGACACATGAATGCGCCAATGCAACGCTCATAAACAAAAACAAGTTGACAACAGCGTAATCGCGAAAACGACTTTAAATTCCAAAGGTTGTTGCAAGATTTGGAAGCCGCGCGATCATTGCATTGCAAACCGACACGATAAATCAACGGGATGATGAACATCTGTTCAAAGATTAATACCATGTGATCGCGAAGACTGTTAGAGCTCAGTGCGATTATCTATGATTTGGAAAACGGGTAACCGACAAACACAGATATGTGCATTGTAACGGTTATCCTTCGCTTGACAACATTCGAGATTGTTGATAGTAGAATTATCGTGGACAATAAAACAATTGGACCCTGACATGTGGGGTTAAACATGTATATTAAAGAAAGACTGCTGGACCCGCCGGGGACCAAAAGCTCGGAATCACAAGTAGCGGCGTCGCTAATTTCTAATAATCATACTTAAAAAAACATATTGTATCATTTAAGTCCGCATGCTTGAAAAGTGTGAATATGCCAACAGACTCATCAAGAATTTGGGGCAACTCCGCATTTTCTCGTAATATTGCGTTAGGCATGTACAAATGTCGGTCGGTTTGTTCAAAATTCAAACGATTGCTGTTTGTATATCACGCCTCCCGCTTGCCAGGTATCATCTGCCCACCTTTTGGTACGTCCGGCACTCCTCACTGAGGATCCGTTCGGGCAAATGTTGGCACGTCTTCCCTTTTTTCTCACACCGAAGCGGTGCTTCTGCATTCTTTTCGGCCCCACGTCCTCATACCCTCCTTCTCCCATCCTCGTGTACTCCAAGGCCATGACCGCCGAGGAACGCAGAAGTGCCTCGTTTTTACTGTCAGCCTCGTCTATTGGGGTGAGGTACTCTGAAGTATAACTTTTCTTGATTGCAACAAGCGTGACAAAGGGGACCGCTATCTTGTAGACGGCTGTCTGGTAGATAGCCGTCTGGTAGACTGCCATCTGGTGGACAGCCGCCTGCTTACTGACTGCATGGGTAGCTGCGCAGGGTTCTGCGCAGGATTTCGAGCAAACAACCAATTGCGACAACGACAATGTCTGAAATGGCCAAATGAGACCTCTTTAAAGGGTACCTGCTTCGATATAGTCACTGAGTTGAAAGCAAAGTAAAGCTTCCACGATCCGGCGAGAGTCGCGAAGGGAGGCAAACTACCCCCAGACCTCCCCACACAACACGTGTGACAGTGGGCGAGACAGCACCTCCACACACGTGACATCGAATAAGACAAAGAGTGTCCTCATACAGACACCCGAACATGTAGTCATGGTGCGGCCAAGCCTGGAAATCAAGGTCAAAGGCACCACATGAGTCAATTCGGCAGGGCAGGGGCTGGGTTGAGCTGGGCTAGACTGTGCCACGCTGTATTCAGCTATAGAGCGTTCCAGTTGAGGGAGTTAAATTGCACACATGCGATTTGTATCACTGATTTTGACACCCCATGTTGATGTGATGGTAACTCAGCCCGTGGTAAGACCAAAGTAAGGCAACGAAGTTGACCACAGGTCTGGAATGGTCCAAAGCCCCGCTCCCATGGCTGCCAATAGAAACGCGCTTCTAACCATGCGCATGTACTCCTCAACTGAGGGGTCGTGTAATGACGGTTCAATGTTGATCGTTCCCAAATGAGGAAATTGCAATTAACCACGCTCATTCAACCCACCCGCTTATGAACCTGCAAATGAATCCTCACAAAACATTGAACGGATCTGCCTTGACGTATGGCAGCTGAAGATACGTCTGCAGTGCTGACTTAGACATGGATACGGATGTGGAAATAAATACGGATTCGGATATGGATTCGCATTTGTACATGAATATGGTTGTGGATATGGATGTGGAGTTGGATATGGATTTGGTTCTGATGCCGATACGGTCATGTAACATGGATATGGAATTAGTGCGGATATAGATATATATATATATATATATACACATGTTGATTTGAATACGTATAGTGTTACGGATATGGATGTAGAATTCGATGTGAGTTCGGATTTGGATTTCGATGTGTTCGTGGACAAACATATGGACGTGGATACTGGGTACTTGGCTGGATGCTGTCTTTGCTAATTCTTTGCAAAATCGAGCCTGGAGAAAAGATCAGCAACCGCGATGCGATGGGTTTCGTCGTAAAGGGGGTCTTCAAAGTGTCACCGACTGGAACTCGAGAGCTCCTGCCAGTCCCATTATGGGCCCGCACAGACAAGCCGCCGCTACCAAATTGCTACCGCTGAGTGCAAGAGTCAAAGTACCTCAGGGTGGCGCCACACTCATAATGGATGGAAGCTCATTGGCATGCCTGCTTGGAGGGCCCTCCCCTAGCGATTTGGCGCCGAGAGGAGGCACAGGAGGCACAGATCCCTGGCGAGCAGCAACACGCATGAAGGAAACCCATAAACACACAACACGCTGCTTTTGAAAAGTGGCGACCGATCACTAAGGATGCAAATGGATTGGTTCATCCGGAGCCAACTTGACCACATGATCTGACCGAAACACCCTAACAATGACCATTTGAGCAAAGCACGATATTTCTGGTGCATCGTGGTAGATCCTGGAAGTGTTTCCTGGATGTGCTTCCTGGAGGTGTTTCCTAGAAGTGCTTCCAGGAGTGCTTCGTAGTTCCTGGAGGTTACTTCTCGGAGATGCTTCCTAGAGGCGCTTCTTGGGTGTGCTTACTGGAGATGCTTTCTGGATGTGCTGTCTGGAAGCATGGATTCGGATCGCCTGAAATCTTGATATCCAAAATATTAATATTTCAATAGGACTGCGCCCGAAAAGGGTGCCATCAATCTGATTATCCCAAAATAGTAAGTTTCGGCATACGATGTCTTTTACATGATGATGAAAAACATAATGGTATGTCAATCGATATTCGCAAAAACATCACATCGCGCTCCCAGCCTGTTCTCCCCAAACGGTTTTCTTTGTGTTTGAATGTGTGAAGAAATAATGATATTAAACATACTGGCATTTCATTAGAGTGAGGGAAACATGCAATTGCGCGCCCGGCCAATTCTCAGCATGCGGCGCTCTTGTCAACTCGCTGAAACTTCGCGGCCAGTTCTCAGCATGCGGCCAGTTCTCAGCATGCATGCGTGCGAGCTCGGCCATGCTAGTTGTCAACTCGCTGAAACTTCGCACCCATGTGGCACGGCCAACCATGTTCTGGCGACCCAAAAGCCTTTCGTTTTACGGTAGTCACCGTACCATCTGACCTCCTCTCGCCGAGAAGGTCTCCAACCCAGGGGCGCACATATGTGAAGAAAAGGCGGGCGGAGGCCTTTATGCTGCACCCCGGTTTGGCTCGAGACACTCCCGTCCATCCGCCAGCCCACTTCAAGGACTCCTCGATTCCTCGCTTTGCAAGACAGACCCAGTATCCGCGGCAGAATCCTTTTCAGCATGGATGGTGGCTCCTCCGCCCGGGGGGGGGGCGGGGGCGCGTCCGCGCCCCCGGTGCTCAGCCATATGGGCAAAGCCACCGTGGGAGGGGGACGTCTCGGAAGCGGGGGGTTCGCGATCGGCCCCCCCTCGGGAGTAGAGAGCAACGTCGCGCTCGCAATCCGCGGCTGGGTTATGGAGAGCGAGCTGCCCCTCAGTGGCTACGGCTGCGGTCGCTTTGGAGCATGAGCAGCCCGCGCTCTTTCCACCAGCAGCACCAAGACCCCTCTGCATTCCTTTTACTGGCGCGGTTCCTTTTCAAGTGGAAGTACACACCCCTGGCTGCTCTGGCCACACAGCCGCGAAAACCGATTATGAAGTCTTGCCCCTCCACTCACCGTCAGCGAGCAAGCCAACCGAAAGCAGCGAGCGGTTCCAGGAAGTTGAGCCAAAACCTAAGGGCATTCATGCTAGGCCAGGGCAGGGGGCCACTCGATGGGACGTGCGCTTCGCGGCGAGGCCACGGGTGCAAGAGAAGGTCCACGTCAGATCGCGGCTGCCCACTGGGCGCAATGGCGGTCGCCTTTCACAGCACAGACAGACCACACCGTAAATGACGACGAAGTGCCCATGTCGATGACTACCAGCAGCCATTGCACCCACAGCTCTGCTGGCAGTGCCCATGAGCGCCCGAAAATCATGTGCCAACCAGCCGCACGACGACACAGCCAGGCTCACGACCAGGACAACCTGGTAGGCGTCCTTTGCAGACACGCGGTGCAGTGTCCGCCTCACGGCAGGAACCTAAAGGGCCCAGTGTCCAGGAGGGCAGCCTGAACGGCCGGACGACCGGTTGCCGGGTCCCCGCCCTTCGCCTCATTTGACTCCTCCAGACCGCGCAGCTGGATACCCGCCACGGAGACCTATCTGTCCGACACCGATGGGGCAGCTTCCTTGTACTTCCAGCGCAGAGCTTACTGGACTCGGCCAGTGCCGGATCGTCTATCACCAGGAGATACGAAGGCATCCGCCCGGGCGGTGGCTCCGCAGAGTCTGTGGCCGGTGCCCACTCGTCCTCTGTGCGCCCGGCGTGCGCAAAATCGGCACCCATTGCCACGGCACCGGTCGCACACTCGGTCTCACAAAGCTCCTCCGCGTACTGCATGAACTCGATGGAGAGCTGCCCAGACTAGCCTGCCTCGTCAGCCGCCTCCCGAAAGGCAGTAATCCGAAGCAGGACACGGGCCAGGAGCGCACACAGCACGCTCAGATACTGCTTGGCCCGCGCTGTGCAAAAGACCTCCCGACCGTTGACGGCCTCAGTGCCGATGAGGTCATGAGGCGCGCGTAAGGGCTGTGGACGTCGGCTCCGCCTATGCAGGCCGTCGGAACCAAGCACTGCGTACAGTAGAGAAATCGTAGGCTTGTGGCCATCGCACCCAAACTCGCCCTGTGCGCGCGAGAGCCGGATCCACTCCTCGGAGCACACACCTGCCGGCCCCTTCCTGCCGATGCTGAGCACTGCTCGCAGCTGGTCGGTCTTCCAGATGGTTGCCGGGCGCCTGCGCTCAGCAGTGAGGCGCCCGTGGTGCTGTGTTTCGCCAGGGTGCTCCATGATAGCAGGCACGCTCCACCATGAGGTAGCAGCCCGGGCAGCAACGGCTCCTCACCGGATACGCTCCGCCCACTATCGCACCGTCTCGGGATCTGTGAGATCCACCCAGATGACGATATCGAGCGACACGCACATGGACCGCCTGCTCGTCGCGAGCGAGAAATGGTCCGTCCAATGTGCGAAATCGCCACGCCTTCTGCGGACCGAGCCCGCCCGCGCATCATAAAGAACTACATCTAGGATCTCGCAAGCTAATGCACCTGCATGACCAGTCTGCGACTGATAAATAAGTGCTGAAGGATGGACACGCACTGCCACTCCCACTCCCACTCACATTCCTATTCCCATTCCCCATTCCCCATTCCTCGTTCCCGGTTCAACACTGCAAATTTGTATCACTGTTGCTTATTTCTATAAACGTATGTCTATAGATGTGTGCAAACAATTGTAAAGAAAATGGTTGAGGACATGGGTAATCTTGCTATTTCATTACACGTGTGCCCAGAACGGTCATGGACCTCGTTGAGAACATAATTGAAGCCATGATAATTCTTACGTGTTCATTAGACGTGTGCACAACATTGTTGCGAACACGATTGAGAATATGAAAACTGTTGCTCTTTCCTTACACGCGTGTACACAATGGTTGAAGGTATTTAGTGTTTATAAAGAAAATTGTCGATGACATATTTGAGGACATAACAGAATCTCAGTATTTCATCAGACGCCTGCACAAAATGATCGGCGACGACGTTGCGCAAAACACAATAACATAAACCCTTATGTGTTTAGTAGACGTGTGCACAAAATCGTTGAGGACATGATCGCGCACGCGTTTGATGTGAAGGCAAACGCTAGTATTTCAGTAGAAATATGCAAATAGTCGAGGCCATCGTTGCGCACATGCTTGACAACATACAAAGTCTTACTATCTCATTAGATGTGTAACAAAAAATGCAACGGTCGACAAAAACCTTACTATTTCATTAGACATGAAAAAAGTTCCTGCGCATGGAGAGGCATGGTGAAGACATGGTTGAAACACCATGAGGAATTCTTCACATTTCCATTGACTTCTGACAAAGATCGCTATGTCCTTTTTTGAGGACATACCATGGCTGCAAAAAGGACAAAACAATAATTCAAGGTCGTCAAATGTTCATTAGACATAATAAAGAAACATGAGCTGAGGACGGCGCGCCATGACGTCCTGACCAGGGACGCACATTTCTACACAGAAAGACAAGACGGAATTTTCCAAAACTCACCTCTACCGGCAGAGTACAACCGCGCAGCGTGACCCCTCATGGCCCTCCGTGGCCCTCCGTGCTCGTAACCAACCGTGGCCCGAAACCGCCTCCGTGCTCACCGGTCTCGCTCTATCACGCTATTAATCTGTCGCACGCGCGACGTCGCTCCCTCGCATGCATGCACAACGCATCACGCACGACGCGTCGCGCACGACACGTCACGCACGGACGGAGAGGGAGCGGGGCGACGACAGCTCCTGGTTGGGGTTACCTTCGGCATCACACCCACAACCTCCGATTTAACATCAAACAAATCCAGCTGACGAACACATCAGCAACCTCAGCAACCGGGAACTGAATGTAGAAGCTCATGTACCAAGACCAACCGAATCCAGCCATAGAGCTACACCAACAACCCGTAGCCGACTCTAGCAAGCTTCAATGAATCAAGCCAGAGAATTGCATCAGCAATCGGGAGATGAATCTTGCAAGCGAATGTACTGAAAATAGAACAAACCAAACCGAAGAACTACATAAGCAAGTGGGAGTTGAATCCAGCCAACTTACTCTGTGAAAGTCCAATAAGATCCGAATACTTGCTGGACAAACTTTGTGCACAACGTCGGCCAAGATTTGGCGCCGGAAACTACACCATCGGACTTTGCGAGCCACAGAAATTGGGAGCCGTGCAACATCAGCTTCAGTCGGATTCATGGTCTTTGCACCGATGACATCTCCATGGATGAAATATCTAGCATGAGCTTCAAAGACTGCCTGCAACTTAGAAATCCGTATGAAAACTGCCACAGTGTTTGCAAGCGCTTACGTGAATGACAGCACTCAAGCTTCAACATTTGGAAGTTGAGGCAAAAGTAAACAATGATCTGTGGGAAGAATCACCCAAGCAACAGCCCTGCTTATCAATGCAGGCAATCTTGTTAGAAACACCCCAAAATCAGGATCGCGGGGGCCTCTCAACAACAGCCCTCAACTCTCGTTTGAGATTACCCTTGCTCGCGTCGCTAATTGGCAGGGAGTAGAGAATTCCGTGCAGCAGTCCGAAAAAAAGATACTGCGGATATTAGCGCTTGCATCTAAACCAGCAGAGTTTGCCACTTGGCGCTGATACTAATCTAATGCCCACGCACATCTGAAGCGCTCACAAGTCATGGCAGCAAAGTGATTCTCACCGGCCTGGCTAGTAGCGACCTCCACCTCAGCCCCGGGCAGTTCTGCCATATCGAATCAGCTGCATGAATGTCAACCTAGTGGCATTTAGTTGCATAAACGCTGCGACAGTGAGGTTCAATGCCAACACCACTCTCATGCATTTCTCAACTGTCACACTCAATCTGATTGCTATCTTGTAGGCGGCTGTCCGGGAGCCCACCATGTCATAGAAAACAGAAAAAGAACGAATGCGTGATTGCACATTCAATGGTGGTTGTGGCATGAAAACTGAACAATGTCAACGCTTGAGACAACGTATATCGATGATTACATTGAGCGGTAACAAAATGCAATCCCAAATATCCACGTGACAAATATGAAAGAGTGTCAACATGTGAGCCAACATAGCTGTTGCTTCTCATGAATACGGAACAATGAACGAGTGTGCGCCTGAAGATGCGTTGTACGAATTCGACATGCAACCAAGATACCATATGTTCGTTTGTAAATTAATGCCCATCTGTGAGTCGATGCTTTTATGCACTCGACATGTACAGGTACGGATGAAAAAAAACATTCAGTAGCAACATCACCGCCGATACATATCCACCAATGCTTTTGGGAACTGGATGGGTAAAGCGGAAGTACTATGCTCAGATGCACAAACACCATCGACGCGTATCAGCAGAAGCTTATGACCCACGTTCAGTGGCAAAATCACCATCGACACGTATCAACTAATGCTTGCATGAAGTGAAAGGTGGATACAAGATACTATGCTTAGTTACACACAAGACGTCCAAGCCCATCCGCCGATGCTTTTGTGAACTGAAACAATGAAGGCACACAATACGTTAACCCCATCAACCGAGTAAGACAATACATACGAATGCGTGATTGCGAACATCAGCAAAATTCCAAGGGAGTATACAACATATCATCAAAATCTGCAAGATGGGATCACAACAGCGCGTGAACTTCCATACGATGTTGAAGCAGTTTCAAAACGTAGAATTTAAAATATGATTGCGAAAACCATTGACATCGCTTGCAGGTGTCGTTGGTCCTCGCAAATAAACAACTATGTGATTGTAAACACGAATGACATGTCGCACAATTATGTATCGTTCCCAAAACCTATCTGTACAAATGTGCTACTGCTCAAACGATTGAAACAAGAACGGATTTCAGCACATCTTACGAGTCGCCAACTATAGCATAGCCAACGTCATATAACTTTCTCGCAATAATCGATGATGATTGAAAGACGAGATCATGTGCCAATGCTGGCGATGCATCGTATCATAAACACATTGGATGTGAAATCATACTCTTGAATTGGCAACGCCGTAATTGCGAAAACAATTCAAAATTCCCCAAGGTTGTTGCAGGCTGACGAAAACGCACAAATAATGCATTGGAAACAGATACGGTAAATCAACAATTCTTCAAAATTGACAACTATGCGATCGTGAAGACAGCTAGGATTCAGTTATGATCGTGAAGACAGTTATGAACGTGTCATATGTTTGAACATCGAATACCAGAAAGACTGTAAAAACACTTGGACCCTGACATGTGGGTTAAGACGTGTATATAGATATAAAAGAAAGACAGCTGGACCCGCCGGGGACCAAAAGCTGGGAATCTTCAATAACCGTTGATTCAACTTGCGTTAAGTTGTGTACTTTTGTGAAACCTACCAAAATCGCAAGTGTCCACGTCCCTGATTTCTGAGAAGCATAGCAGAGATACACCTATGTTATCATTTAAGTCCGCATGCTTGAAAAGTATGAAAATTCCAACAGACTCATGAAGAATTTGGAGCGACTCCACATTTTCTCGTAATATTGCATTAGGCATGTAAACTTGTCGGTCAATT
>Ga0099797_101376_pt1 | contig 12970 bp, 13 predicted proteins | sample Uncmet_Sort48C_1_FD_89871 | JGI IMG/M metagenome (GOLD analysis project Ga0099797, IMG submission 89871) | Marine eukaryotic communities from CALCOFI LINE 67, Pacific Ocean - C012_Sort48C_1 | ecosystem: Environmental > Aquatic > Marine > Oceanic | place: Pacific Ocean: Monterey Bay | collected... | reverse complement strand
CCAAATCTCTAGTCGACGAGTTTTGAAAGGAATAGGCGCGAATGCAAATATATTCCCTGTTGTAATTTCCCGAGCTCGTGCTGAGGCCGTCATGACGTTGTTTCGCTAACAATTCCAGAAGCAGGTCGTCCAGGACACAAGTGGGCACGGCATGAGTAAGAGCAATTAATGGTGGAAACTGGGCCTCCCTGACGTGCTCGTAAGGGAATCAGCGAGCCGGAGATTGCATGTGACCGCCTACCTACCTATTGGTATGATTTTCGGGACTAGAATACAAGGAGCGCTCTGAATTTCCCGAGCCGGGGTTGGGCGTTACAACGTGATTGCGATGGCCGTAAAAACCTCTGTTGGAATCTTTTATGAGTATCAGCGAGCCGTAGAGCCCTTGCAGCCACATCTCTATGGCGCATCTTTCTTATGTATGCCCGTCGCTGATGAGGCCGGGACTGTGGACGATATTTTTGGAATCACGCTATTGGAATAATTGGGGGCTTTCACGATGGAGTAACGTCCCGGGCTCTGATATACCAGCTGGGGCCGAAGCGATCTTATCAAGAGGCGCCCGGACCAGGTCCTGTACTACAATACAAGCTTTCCCTTCAGGATCTTCTATCAGAATCGCTCAAAGGACTGAGTAGGGTTGATACGGCCTAAATGGGGCTCGGCACATTTGGATTTACTATCTTGGTACAAGACTTTGTTTTGCGGAAGAGCTGGGCCAGGCGGACCTCCAAGGATTTGACCCTATATTCGCAAACAATGGAGCCGGCGCAGAATGATAAGAGTGTAGCCCATGTCGCCGTGTATATTCCGCTGGGTGCTCATAATCCCACTTAGAAAACATTTTCAACTTCGTCTCTACAACATTCCGATCTATGTCGGCCGATGTTCATGCTCAGCGTGCCTCTGTTCATATACTGGCCCTCTGCTCATATCGTCGCTTAGATGCCCGCGGAATTTGTCGAGCTGGGTTTTTGTTACGCCCACTTGTCGTTGCAATTCCAAATACTCTTCGGAATGGTGGTGCTCCCATTACTGGGCGATGTTTCGAATTTTTAGAAGGAAGGAAGTTTCAGAGTCGGGCTGTCCTACCTCGCTGTATAGGGGATGTAGGTGCGTTAACTAGTTAGTACCATCAAGCCCTCATGTACGATGCCCGCGATTCGATCACCCAGGACGCCGGGAGTAGTGACGGAAATGGTCCGGAGTGGGGCTGGGCGTTGAGGGAACGTATCTTTTGGCCACTCAAAATTCTTCACATCGCACATAAAGCAGTCCCTTGCGCGCACTTGTTCGTAGCGTGCCGTTGACGGAGCTGGGCGATATGACGAATTACATCACGGATTGCAAGAAGATCGGGGGTCATGGATGAAGCTCACCTCCAAAGGCGAAACCCAATGGAATGAGTCGGACAAGCAATATACGGTTGTTTCTCAAGAGCGTTAGTCATGAACAGGACTCTAGAATGGGCCTCTCCGTATCCCATTTTGGTTCGTAGTAGTTTTCTTTTCTCGCACCAGTACAAGATAGTGTATGGAGAGTCGAACGAGCTGGGCGACTATGAGCGAATACGGATCATGGAAAGACTCGGGCCCAATGGCGAGCCCAAGGACAGGTTCAATCTTAGTAAACTACTTGGACAGCTCCGTAGCTGGAATGCACTTTGCAGAATATAAACGTGCCTCGAGAGGGGGTCAGCAACGAACTTGTCAAGCACCTCGGCCATGCCTCCTTTGCCGATGCACTTCTCTTCCAGAACTGCTCACGGAACTTCTGGGACAGCCAGGAAGTGGCTTTCCGCTATCTGAGGATTTTTGAGCCGGGTTAAAACTCATCACGTTGGTTTATGCTAAGCAAAGAAAGGCCATGTCCGCGTGTTTCACGCTAGGCAGAACGGCTGCACCTGCGAACGATATCTACAACAGAATCCAAGTTTCGGATGGGTCCATTCAAGCAAAGAGACTGAAACTGACGATTTCGGGAAAGTATGAGAAGGATTACATCGAGGAGCCAGAGCATGAACATATCCTCCTCTCGTATTTTATCAACAGGCAGACCCTGAGCCAGTGGGCCATCGTAGTTCTTAGCACCCATCATTCAGCGACTCGAGCCTCTTGCGCTGATTCAGAGGTTACCTCGTAATCTTTTTGTACCCCTTCCAAGCATTCGAGTTGGGACGGACGTTGATTTCGGTTTCCAACATGGTTAGTACATCCTCGGAACCGGATAGGTGCTAAGTCCAATGAATGGTGATGAGCATGGCTGCGAAGGGAAAGGACATAGAGATACAGAGTTGGGATTACAGGTGGAATACGGTAGATTTAAGCTCATGGAGTACCTGCTGAGCGATGATCAAACTCTGCATGCCGAGGCTCCTTACGGTAAGTGAGTCGGATCGTCTCGCTGGTCCACCGGAAATACGTTATCTGACTTCATAATCTTCGTAATACGTGGGCAATGTTGTTTATGTCGACGCAGCATCGAGTCAGTTAGCAGGCGCAGAAGTTCAAGGCCGAGCCTGGTCGCGCTTTTAAGATTCGATAAAATGTTACAAGCTGATAAAGCATACTACTGGGGCAGAAGCGTCACCAACCATCTGTCGCCACGCCGCAATGCGTGCTGTCGCTTATTGACGTCTAACATATTGGGTGCCGGGTATGGATTGGCTTGATCTTCGATCGTAAACTGGAAAAGTGGTCTTGTAAAGTGTAGGTATCTCCTGGTCTATGGTTAGCATCTGCTCCGCCTCTTGCTTGCGGGTGTTTTCCCTTTATCTGGGCGTCTCTTATCGAGCTCTTTATTCGCTTTTCGAATTTCCCGAGGAGCTGCCATTGTCGCGGACCGAGTAGGGATAAAACCATGGTCTCCGAGCACTAAGATAGTATCACGTCTGAATCAGCATGATCCGATGCGGCTAGGGCTCGTCAACGCGCTGGCTGCCAACTTCGGCAAATTCTGGTCCTCCGCGTAGGAAGATTGAGATGCGAAAACCGGGCGAGGCAATGGAGCCATATCGCAACCGGCTCTGGTGAAGTTCAGAAGGAGCTGGGGAATAGGAAACTCAATCCGCCTCATACCACTGAGAAGCAACCTACCGCCATCCGAGCCGGGTTGAGTACGTTGGCCTTTCACGCCTAATGTGTTTTGGAATAGCGTACTGCGAACCGTGATCCGTAGTTTGCCTCCAGAGCCGGTGACTGTGACGAAATATAGCGAATCTAGTTTTTGTGGATATGTCAGGGAAACGGGATGAGTAAGAAAAATCAGCGTTTTTGACCAAGCTGAAGGGCATTCTTGAAATCCGTGAGCCGATAGGACGCAGACGATGGCAATTTTCGGCCTGGACTGGAAATTTCTGGCCTGGACTGGATGACAGCTTCAGGGTACACAAGAAGCGATGAGCAGGGAATCTTCTACTCGCTAGTCTCTGTTGGTCTTGATGATTCGACGCCCGCCTCTCGTCTTTACGGACACGACTTTTCCTTGGGTTGCTGAAGGGTGCTCCCATGATATTTGCCGGGACATCAAAAGGAGAAGACTCGCGTCGCCTCCATCTCCACAACGTCCTTCAGCACACAACATGCGTCCTAGTGACAAATAGACATTTTCGTTTAAGCTTTGCGCTATTCGCTGCTAGGGTTATGGAATATCCAGATTTCGAGCTGGGCCTGTTGATCCCAGGAACCAGTGCGCCAGTCTGAGTCGGATCCACAAGTTGCAAAAAAGATACACTGTGCAAAAAGAGATACTCTGTGGACCGCTCTTGAGCTCGGTCTGATAAGACTCATCATATCGCCGAACTGCGGGTACATATGAAGTTTGTTACCATAAAAGGCCGGTCTCTGCCTTTCGTCGTAGTCGTCTTTAGCCTTTTCTAAGTCAGCGGTGAAGAGACAGCAGGCCCGTCTACTGCACTCTTCTAGTGTACGAGGGAATACAAAAAGGGGGGTACTGCTATCATGATACCAGCCTCAGGACTGTCATCGGGCTGTCTGGACTGGGTAACCGGTATTCAGATATGTGCTGGGGGTAGACGCAGTATAGTTACAGCCGCGAATATGGCCGCACCGCACGAAACAAGCCACGATACACTGGATGATTTTCGGAGCGCAGTCCTCAGGGGAAATAGGCAACACAGAGCATGGGAGGACTTCTCTACCGGTCACGGTGTCAGAATGAGTCGGACATTACCCTCAGACCATAGTGAAACTGGTCGAACCACGGCCCCCAAAGGTGTATACAGACGTATCAGGGAGCCGGTGGAGATACCTGATGCTGGTCGATTACCCATGTGGCAACCCGACCTCCCGTGGAATTTTTCCTTAGTAAGTCGGATAGGTGTGGCACTTCTTTTAGCAAAGATATTAGGTTATGAATCCTGTCGTGGGCCAGTAAAATTTTAGCTTCTATGCTGCGGAGTGGGTTTGAACCAGCTATGTCTTATTTGGAGCTCATCTTGAAGAGTGCTGAAAGTCTTATCAGAAATGAACGAAGATTTTATCGATCAGCGTCCAAGTGCTATGGCGATAAAAGGAGGATTGCGTCATACATGCAGATGACTCGGAGAGTCGGATTTCTCGCGTGTTGATTCAGACTGCAAGCGAAGATTGGAAACCATTTCTCCGCTCGCGGGGTATTGTATCCTGGTCTACAGGCCTTCCTCTATTACGGGCTATTGTCTACTGGGAAAGGACTCTTGATAATAAAATCCACCCGTCAATCTCGCACAAGCGGCCAATTCGTTCGAGCCTTGAACACATGTTCAAGTATCTTTGGTGCCTGGAACTTCTGGGAGAAAATATGGTCATTGTGCACGTCTGAAGCTTATATCTTCCCGCCGTGGAATGGCAGAACCAACGGCACATGGAATAATATGGCGAGCTGGAGAGAATGAGACGGCTTCTCTTGTCGACTGATTCTGAAGAAATCCTTCACTTCATCGAGTCGGGTAAGCAGGCCGATGGACGACCTGAAATTGGAAACTCGTATCCTGGCAGTATCTACACGTACGTCGTGCAGTGCATAAGTCGAAATCAGGGTACGCAACAGCTAGCAAAGCGGATCCAAAAGCATATACTGCCTCATGATACATGCGCGAGTCGTCACGGTCACCGCCAGTATGTGCTCCGGAAGTTCGTCGAAATCTATCAACACCCGAGTTTGGGCCGGGAATTGCCTCTCGCCTGTGCAGATCGGTTGGGAAAAGCCACTCCATCTTTCGTTTCGATAACCAAGGGTAAATCAGACCGGTTTAGTCTTCGATTTAGAACTTCAAATCTCACGGGTTTCTCGAGCTGAGTGAAACACGACGTTACCCCGATCATCTACATGGGGCACTGCCAATTGCGAGCGTTCAAGCTGGGTCGCCTAACGCCGGAGAAGGCAATGGGGGATTTTTCTATGACAACCATCTTGCCTTTGGGCGCAATATGGGCAAGTTTCATTGCTATGACAGTAGTATGGAAGAAAATCTTCATTGGTGCACAAGAAAAGAATCGGGCCGACCCTCCTCCAGAGGAATTTTATCAGTGCGACAACTCTTTGGTGAAATCTGAGGAGCATTGGTAAACAGAGTTTCGATGCAGTTTGCTTCCACTTGGGACTGCGAGATCGAGCCAGTCGCCTAGGGTTTCTCCGAGTTGGGATATCTACTTCAGCGAGGTCTTGGCTACTTCATCGTCCGAGTTGCTTGCATTTTGCAGCTCTAATATGCAAACGCTCAAGTAGGCCTTCGTGACACTGTCCAGTGAAATCCACAGCAGCAGCAGTAGGCCCCGCTTTTCGCATTTGGGCTCAAGCCTTTTCGCGGCTTGATTGCCTGGTGACTGGCTTTAAACTTCACCCACAGACTGCGACGCGATTACAAGCAGCGCTTGGAGCGGTAGAGCGCCTTTATCTTGCACAAGAGTTGGGTTAACATCTAACATACTGTGCTTTCACTGGCCCACTATGATCGAATGTCTGCGGCAGCAAATGGTTTGGTATCAACTTGGATTTAGGAAAAGAGCACTGGTTGGGCTCGGATCGGTACTTATCTCGGCTGTGTCAGAGACTTTTTCTTGCTCTTTCAGGGAGCCGAGTAGTGGAACGCGTAAAAAGCATCTTTGCCGAAGAAAGCGTAGTTGAGAAGTTTGGCGTCATACTTCAGCGCCGGGTTATGAGTGGGCTACAGCAAGGTTTTCCAGGGCTTTCCTGAACTGGGTTGTAGCACTCACCTTTGAGAGGCTCTTCGACCTCTTCCAGCTGCCGGGGTTTCCAGAATCGTCGACTAATATCTACGCAAGTTACTAAGCTAGCACAGTTTGGTATTTGACTGCTAAGACCGACGGCCACCTATGCGGGAGTTGTTTGTTTCTAGCTATCGTTTTTGGATATTTCTACTGCTGGCCCCCCTCCGTTTTGGGTCACAGTTCCAGAAGTCACTGCTTGCATCAACCTTCTGAAACAACACCATCGATATCATTCCTTGTGCCTCAAGAGTCGGAGATGTGAAGAAAAGTCCTCATGGTCGATGGATTTCAAACGGTGCTGCGCCTAAGATACCGATGTGGAAGGTTACAGCCACAGTTATCCTGTTTATCAAAGTGGTGCAAGACGGCGCTTCTCTGCAACACAGCTGTAAGTGAGCCGGGGACGAATCAAGAGGTTCCAGGCATTAGTGGCGTATTTAAATTCCGGCCCGATGCCGCTTGAAGTAATCACTGATCATGAGTCGGATAGTAGTTGACCGTACTACGCTTCAGGGAGTTCATATAAAACAAGGCTTCGGTGGTAATCAGACCAGTCCTGCACACGGAAAGGCCGCTTCTCTACAAACACGAACCCGCGGTGATATGTGCCGTGTTTCCCGCGAATTGCAGAAGAACTAATACGAACTGGCTGTACGTTTAAAGCTCTTTAGAGCCAGTGCCGCCTTCTGGGCCTCCCAAAAGTCGAAGATGTGGTAAGTGGTGAGCCGGGATGCCTTACGGAATATCGGAATAAGAAGAGGCTTTACGGAATATCGGAATAAGAAGAGGACACTGCTGTAGACCCCGCCTTTCGCATTTGGGTCCAAGCCTTTACGCGGCTGGGTCTCGCTGAATTTGGAGGAAGGCTTCAACTGTCTATGAAAAGGTGTAATCCAGCATAAAGTCCCCAACTCATGTCTTGCTGAGTAACGTCACGCCGCGTGAAACTTCTCGAGCGCCGCGGCGGTTTCATTTTCAGAGTCGATGAGACCTCCAGCGGGACTTGTGCTTTCTGATTATATTCTCAACGGGATGTTATCAATGGGGCCGCGTCCTTGTACGTTAAAGTTTCGTAAGTGGAGCCCACACCTGGGCCGGGTGGCTGTTTGAAGCCTGACTGGAACGCTAGCTACGAATAGCGACATGACATCGAACTGATGGGAGACGGACGAGTTCGCTTCTATGAGTGACGCTAGTTACCAACTGAGTTTCGTTGGCCGATAGAATGAAGGGACGAAATATGGCAGGCTAGATTTACGTTTAGTATTACGGGTGTCTGCTGACAAAGCTTCAAGCGCGTCTGGTCAGTTTAGTGCCGACAGCGAAATTAAATGGGTTATCACATTCGGATACCTACTCTGCTGCTATCGACAAGCCGCTCTGTTCATGTGGAGTTTTACGAACCCTGTAGGCTTGTAGTAGTTTACACTGTTCGTAGATATTTATTACTGGCACATATGTCTTTTTCATCGAGCCAGTGATGAGCAGAGCATGCAATACGCCAGCGGCTTCGGATACTTCTTCGCGAGGTGGGACTCGCTTCGCGGCTTTCCCATTTTCACTCTATGGTTTGCGAAGACAGAAAGTCAACAGAAGCGGACGGACCCTAAGGCCTGCACTATGCGACGCCGAAGTGAAAATCCTTTCGTACTTTTTCCTGGAAAGCTGAGTGGGCCGGTCGATCTACGTCCCCCCTAGTCCGAATAAGATGGGTTACACACTAATGAGGCTGCGAGCTTGCCCTGCTGAGGCGGCGTTCGGGTGTAGTGAAGAAAGTATGCTAACTAGTATTTTGGAGCTGGGTATGGATCCTTCGGCACTGTATCCGTCCAAAGGCGATGATCGGAGTTGATTTTCACCATATTCGATGGAAGGGCTCAAGTACACTGCTTTTCGAGCCGGTAGGATCCAGGCATCTGATTCTGTCAGCCATTCGATGACTCGATGAGTTTTCTTCAATACGTATGCCGATTCGGCGGATGCTTCATGAGCTGGAGGTAGTGCTATTGCTCTATAGGAATTTCTGCTCGAAGTAACTATACACTCGCGCCCTCCCGGGTTAGAATAAAGCGAAGGCGCGCGTGGTAACTGCTCCACCTCGCCGTGGCTGCTGTCTCCCTGGAACGGCGGTCCCGGGATTTGTTTTGCGCGAATCTCGGTTCGTGATAGCTTCAGAATTTTTCGGCCAATATCCACGGAAGGAGAATTTTCATCTATTCTGGGCTGGAAATCTAAGAACTTCATTGCCTTGACGAAAGTGGTTTCCGTCCAGAGCTTCTCAACCTTCCCCCTGTTCTGAGTTGTCTTGAACAGTGCGGTCTCACCTGGTTGTAAATCGCGAATCGAGGCGGGCAACTAAGTCTAGTGTACAATTCCTACAGCTTCCATTTTCGTGCACGGCTTCGAAGATATACCACCGGACATCACGACGAGCTGGGCTTGGTCATTGGAAAGAAGCGGACAGTGCATATTCGTCTTATTGGGTATGTCAGAAATACGAAGCGATACCAGAACTCGGTGAAGCGATGGAAAAGTCGGGTGTAATCATTGCTCGCTCAATTGTGGGCTGGGGAAATGGGACCTTTAATGGGAGATCCGCTTCTGGCTTCTTAGATATCACAACTATGCTCAAAGGTGACTATTGCAGGCGTGCCGCACGTACTAGTCATGGACTCTTGCAAAGGTCTCTCTTTCTTGTTGCTAGTATTAAGCACCGCGTTACACGCCTGGTATCTTTGTGTGCTCCACATAATGCCGTACTTTGCTCCACGCATTTAGAGAGTTGGGTGTAGTCATTAAAGAAGCCATCATCGTCGTGTTACCACTTGAATAAAATGGAGATTGAGGAGCCGGAAAGGGTCGTTCGAAACGCAATCTTCGGGTTATTCCAATTCTTCGCGTCATTTCACTTTTGCTGGCCCATACTTTTCTGGAGCCGGGAATTCGACCTTCGACGAGTACAGTATCCTCCCGGGGAAGGAGAAAAAGAACGGATGACTTGATTTGCACGCCTAGTTTGGTACCTAGATAGTGGGTTGTGCTGGTTTAGGCCTCGTAACGGCGAAATCCTAGTGAAGGCAACACTCTTCGCTGGTGCGATAGCTGCCTGCAACTAATTGTGTTTGCTGCGGCCGGGTTACTTTCCATACCTGGCTTTGTCTTTCAGATATTGTAAAATCTGAACTTGGCATCTTGCTGCCGGTGTCCGCCAATGTGGAACGTTTACGTCAATTCCGCTCACTTTACCCGCCATACCAGTGGAGCCGGGGAAGGATTCAAGACATGGAAGGCGTCGTAGAAACTGGGTTTAGTGGACACGTGCAGCCCTCTGGGATATCGATATACGACTCATCTATCTTTGCGGACATAGGGATATACGAGCTGGGCTTTCCTCTCGAACGATTTCCGATGGATAGCTGCTGTGCGAAAGCTTGAGCCAGTAACATGAGTCAAATTGCTCTTCGTTATCATCGAATTTTTCTTCAATGATCTACTGCGGGGTAGAGGTACCGCCGGATTTCACGATTTAAAGCCTCTTCCCGGTACGCTTGCAGTTGCCTCCTTCGAAATTTTTCTACAGCCTTTCTTGGTTGGTCGTGGGTGGTCGACTTGGCCCGTTCTACCTGCTCTGGAGAATCAAAAACGGGCGGCTCCAGTGAGAAGTTTGCCTCGTATTTCGCTGCATTACTGCAGAGGAGCACTGGTATATCGCTGCAAGACTTCCAATCTTCTGTTAAGATTCGTCGCAATCGTTCTCAAAACCGCCTGTCCTTGCCGTTTGAGGAAATAGTTGGGACCAGTGGATTGGAATGGGTATTAGACCGAGCTGGATATGTGCATTTAGGAGCAGCGCAATGTGGCGACGAGACATCCTTTTCTCATCTAAAACATCTTCAAAAGAGGAAATCTGAGTTGGGCGATTTCGGGCGAAACGAAAGGCGATCTTCGCTGGTTAAGCAGTTTTATACGTTTCGAAGGAACGAGCCGGAGGTAGTACAAGTTGGAAAAGTTGGTAAACTCGAAAGTATGTACGCATACGGCAGCATTTAGGAAATGTCTACCTGTTCCTTGCTCAATAGTTAGAGCGTGAAGCCGGGGTTGATGCCGTCCCGGGAAAGAAAATGTCCTTGGAATAGTCCAAACAGTTGCACAGACCATGCGTTCCAATTTTATGAAAGGAATTTCGATTGCCTTGGAGCTGGAGGACGTAATCGGGTATTGCGCACGGCTTCTCCGCCAGCTTGTTTTTCTCGAACGAGTAGTTCCCTTCGACAATCTCGGTAAATTTTCGAGTAAAACCGACACCGCACTGACGTTGGGCCGGTATGTTTCGTTTGTCGTGTCATCGAGAGGCGATATCTGGAAAAGCGATTATGACCGAGACAAAAGCCGACTTTTGAGCCGGGACGTCCCTTGGACGAGCTATTGTAGCTTAACAAGAAGCATTGGAATTTTTGACCCTTACGGTTTCTAGGGTAAGCCTGCGTCGTTTGATCCATTCGTATTCAGGCTGGGTTTCTCGATTGCATCCCGTGGCGTTGTGGATATCTGCGTACAAAGCTTCCAATGCATCTCCGCGACTGTGAGCCCGTCATCCTCTTGGGGTTCGAAGTTGCTTCTGTTCATGAATGCTAAATCTTTGCTAAGGCGCTTCTTTTTGTCGTTTCTCAAATCCTCAGAAGTCGGCGGAAAACCTCGGGGTTTCACGACCTGAAAAGTGAACCGGGATAGTATCCTTTTCTTCAAGTGAAGACGTACAGACTTGGGTCAGAGGAATATTCGTACTCGGGTCGTTTTATGTTGCTCGGGCGTCATTTACGGCTTCGTCGATTAATGTGGCAATGCTTTTATCTAAGTTCGGCATTTCAGGACTGCGCTATTGCTGTGTCGAGCAACCAAGAAACCTTCAGCCGGGCAAGCTACAAGAAGACATCACGATGTAAATAACATTTCACCGACCGGGGAGTTGTGGGGGAAGCCTGATGCAAATGCTGTACTAGCCGATTACACACAGCTAAGTCACGTACTGGAAGCAGCACGAAACAGGAAGCCGCCTCCATTTTCGTCAGAAAATGTCTGTCAGCGCACTGAAGGGAGCTGGTTAACTGATGCTCATCTCGATCAGATCTCATAATGATAAGTAGCAACCGATGAACGCAGCATCCAGCGCTTCCGCAACCTTTTCCGCAGTTTTTCGATGGACACTCTTGCCATTGGCAATCTATGTGTTTCCCAGTGTTAAAAGTGGCATTCTCTTGCTGGGTGCTGTCAAGCAATAGCAAGGTTTGTAGCAGATATGTTTCTCTGAAGGAGCCGGGAACGGACTGACGCCCCAAAGAAGGCGACGTTTCACTGGATTCTCCCATAGGAGGCATGCCATGAGCTGGGCGGGCCTTTTGACCGAGAATTTTATGGACGCAGTGCTGCGTGAAAGCTTGAGCCAGATGGCGCCGTTGCCACCTCCATGTGAAATAATGTTGCGGACCCGGACCACCAGACGGATGCTGCTTAGCCTGGAACTAAAGAATTGCGCTTACAATGCACTGCCATCTTCATCATATGGGAGCCAGGCTAGCGATGATGCGCGCCGTAACAAGTCTAGACGAAATGAGTTGCGTCCCACTTTACATCGTACCGGCTCCTGGCCATAGCAGCGCCAACTGTAGACGGCAACACTAGCACTTCTGGTCGACTCTACTTGGTTATATCAGCTGGGAAATAGTGAACCGGGTAAGAAGCAGCTCCACAACTGTACATGCAGACTCCCTCTGGCCCGTGCCGACTAGTCAACACCGCAGTTGCAGCTGGTAGGCCGTCACCGAATTTCCCGCGCGCGCCAGAGATTATGAGAGACGGGTCTTCATCATGACACGCATTCACAGCTATGTCCAAGAGCCCGAACCGCTAAAAGGACAATGATAGAATGGTACCTGCGCCGGTCGCTGTGAAGGCGTTCAAGGATGCACTCCAGACGTTGTCGCGTCCATCTTATCCCAACCATACGATCCATACAAGATGAGTCGATCCTTCGTTATGTCTTGACGCCAGATCGGATCAAACAGCGCCCCGGGTGTTGTCAACGATTTGCTCTGACGATGTACCAGCCCGAGTAGAAATCTTCTGGTTTGACATGGAGCATTACGCCGCATCTCCCCGAAGTTTTTGAGTTTCTCCGATATTTGGACCAGCGCCGAGCTGGGTTGATGGACACGATCCACGGTGCCCCAAACAACGGACACATATGGTGGCAGCTTGCCAGCTTCCTTTTCACACTTGTGATTGCTGGGTGGATATAACACGATAGATTCCGTTATGGTTTAAGAATCCATCGTATTTGTCACTACAACAGGATTTATCCTTGGTGGCCTGCATGACATATCAGCTAGATTGATTAGCCATACTAAACAGTGTTAGGAGTCCAAGTGCGCTATCGTCAATGGAGTTACTACTGACATGTTACTATTGATATCTCACTATCGATCGTATCGTACTCACCGTGGTCATGTATTCCGGGATCTCCCATGGCCTCGTGGCATTGGTTCGCTGCTTTATCAACCTTTTTAAGGCAGGCCGCACCAGCGCCGGGTTTTGAACTAAGCAGGTTGAGATATCCTCGATGATTTGACACAGTCCATTGGATTTCTATGGTCCTCCGTAGGCTTCTTAATACATATATTTTGCTATCGTTGAGCAATCTATACATGTTGCGGCTTAGAGCCGGGTTCCCGTTTATTGAAGAA
>Ga0099797_101375_pt1 | contig 12973 bp, 7 predicted proteins | sample Uncmet_Sort48C_1_FD_89871 | JGI IMG/M metagenome (GOLD analysis project Ga0099797, IMG submission 89871) | Marine eukaryotic communities from CALCOFI LINE 67, Pacific Ocean - C012_Sort48C_1 | ecosystem: Environmental > Aquatic > Marine > Oceanic | place: Pacific Ocean: Monterey Bay | collected... | reverse complement strand
TTACACGTGTACTTAACGGTGACGCGACCTTTGTGGGAACGTTGAGTATTACTGGGTACTGCACGGCACCACTTTTGGTGATGAGCTTGCTCTTGTGGTTCTTGCCGCACAGCTTTTTTTTGTCCTTGGTACGCTTCGTCGTGAAATTTGTCTGCCTTGCGTGGAGCAGTTACGGGGCAGCCACTGTCCTGGTCCCTCCGCACTTAAGCAACCGGCGCCTGCTTGTACTCTACCCCATCGTCCTATTTTTTATGTACTTAATTTCGTTGCACCGGATTTGAGGCTGCGGGAGAGCATATTTGAGTAAAACATTCAGTGTATCATATACGCTTATACATGTCCATTTTTTTATAAAAACTAAACAAGAAAATTGGCTGTTATTTAAGTAATTAAAATTAATCAGCTGAAGAAAACTAGATAAAATTTACAATTTGATATATTTTTTACTCAGACTTGTATTATATTTTAATTTAAACTATTTATTAAATACCTACTTTCTTTTTACTATTAAAAAATATCAATAAATTGCAAGAGACTAGTCGTGTTTTAACAATGTATCTCTATTATTGTGCGAGGATTATAGTCCTATCTTATTACATTTCCTTCCTCGTATTCTTCATCATTCCTTTATTATTATTATTTTTCTTCAACTTATTTTGACTCTAAAATCTAAAAGTTCCAATGTATTATTTAATTTTGTAGTACTATATACCATTGGTAATACTGAATGATATTCCTATGTTAAAAATAATAATTTTTTTTAAAATGTATTTTTTGAGAGAAAGAAGAGTTAGAGAAGAAGAAGTTATTAGAAGTAAGAAGTAAACCAAGATAGAAAGGAAGAAGTAGAAAGAAGAAGAAGAACTCACTCACCATCAAAAAATAATACATAAAATAAAATTTAAAAAAAAAGGATAATAGCTAATGTGTATTATTAAATTATATTTCTCAATACCAAAAAAAGGTATTAGGACTATATAAATATAATAATAATAATGGTAGCCCACCACGTGCCACCCTGCCGCCCAGCCAGAAGAAAGGCCCTGCAGTAAGTAAGACTTTGGTGGTTTGCTTTGGCTTGCCTAACCCTTTATTTAAATAAGAAGAGTGAATGAAATGTGCAGAGTTTGATACTTGATATTTATAATTTGTGTGTTTGTTTTCATCCTCTCTTTCTTCTTCATACATTTGGTTCAATACAATAGCCAGTGGGCCTAATAGAATAGTTCAAGGTTTATTGACCGAGATGTCCGACGGAGGTTCTGACACGGTCGTCGTCGACGAAGAAGGCAAAGAGGAGGTAGAGACTGTCCCGGTAGCAGATGAGACGGCTGAATGGGAAGAGAAGGGAATTAGTGAAGGCAACGGCGCCGACGACGGCACGGCGGCCGAGGACCTGGAAATAACAGTAGAGGAGGAGGGCACGGCGGAACAGGACGGCAGTGCCCCGTTCCCGTTGGTGCAGCTCCAGGACTGGTGGACCGCGGCAGGCTGTAAGAAAGAGGGAAAGTATTACCCGACCGTGGCCAACTATGAGAACAATTGGTGGCTGACAATCACAGAGGATCAGGTCAAGGCCGACATGGCCAATTACAAGGCAAAAGCAGACGCGGGGGAGGTAACCGCGGAGGGCGTCCCGTACAAGGAGCTGGCGTATGGCCCGGAACCCCAGAGCAACGACGCGGCAGGGGCCACGGGAGAGGAGACGGCCGAAGAGAGCAGCGACGCGCCCGAAAACGCAGGGGGCAGTGGCCAGAGCGACGAGTCCCCGGCCGTGGAGGAAGAGGCCACGGGAGAAGAGACGACCGAAGCGAGCAGCGAAGCGCCCGAAAATGCAGGGGACAGTGGCCAGAGCGACGAGTCCCCGGCCGTGGAGGAAGAGGCTGGCGGGAAAAGTGGCGGTGGGGACGGCGACGACGATGCCCCCGCATCGGCAGCAAGCGGGGAGGAGGAAAAGGCAGAGGTTGGCACGGCGCAAGAAGGGGCACCGGCCAGCGACGAAAAAGAAGGCGAGGCGGCTGCGAAGCAGGCCACGGACAAGTACGGCACGATGGCGCGGAAACTCGTCCGGGACGACGAGCGGATAGGGCAGCTGTTCTACGACCAAGTCATGGAGAAGACGGCGGAAAAGGACCAAAAGGAGGCCTTGGGGAACATACGAAGGCAGCTGAGCACGAAAGACGAAGGCAACTCGTTCTGGGCCGACCAAGCGAAGACCATTGCACCTGCCGCCCTCGCCGAGGCGTGGCACGAGTACGTCATGTCTCGCCCCGTCGATGCCCGGGAGACCCGGTACAGGCGGTTGAAAGCCACCCTGGCCCACCCTCATTTTTGGGCCACCGAAGCGTCCATTATTGTCCCGGAGTCCCAAGTTGATGAAGAAGTGAAGAAAATCAACGTCATGGCCACGGACGAAGAGAAGGAAAAATACTACGTGCACTTAATGAAACTGGAGAAGGAAGGGACGTACTGGGCGATAAAGGCCAAAGAAGTGGCGCCGGAGAGCATCGCCCAAAGCTGGTACGACTACATCATGGCGCGGCCCCGGAAATCCAGGGAAAAGAAGTTTGAAAAGTTGAAAATAAACATCGACAACGGTACCCTATGGATTGGCGAGGCAAGCCTGATTGCGCCGAAATCTTGCACCCAAGAATGGGTGGAGAGGTTGCGAGAGACTCCGGAAGAGGCACAGGAAACCGTGTACCTGCGCCTGCATGAGCGCGTCGAAAAGCGCACGTACTGGGCCGACGAGGCGTTCAACCTGACGCTGCAAGGCAACCCCAGGACAGGCAACTCCAACGAACTTGCAAAGGCAAAATTTGATGAGATTATGGCGCTCCCAGAGCACGAGCGAGAAACTGCGTACCGCGCTATGAAAGGTTCGAAGAAGCAAGAGTTGCCCAACGACCGATCCATGAGTACCGGGGTCAATTCGATCAAAATCGAGCCACCGGCAGGGCAGGGAGGGTGCTGTACCATTGCGTAATTTCCAAAGGAATTGTGAAGGGAGCCCGGTGCGGCGCGTTTACGACTGCACGGTATTGGGGCACCTCATCTAAAATCTACTTTATTCTTAATCTTACTTTTTTAAAATCTCATGGTCGGAATGTTTTTAAGACCATATTTTTTAATTTTGTTCTGAAACACAGCTGCCATCCATCATTTGTTAAAAATATCATACATACTGCGAAGTATGATATTCATACGGTACTTATTTATACCATATAGTCGTCTAGTTATTTAAGTAGACCATCATACCTGGTACCGTACCGTACTATAATATAATGCGAAGACACTATGATATTTTATACCACCGGTGTCATTAATTATAATAATTAATTAAATTGTGGATCTGTTTGTTCCGTGTACTTCCTCCATACTTCCCAACCGTATTGTAGAGTACCAACTATGGGGGATACGATGAGATGATGATAAAAAAAAGATTTGTCTGCTGTACGAGGACCAATAGTAGTAGTAGAACACAACTCTCGTGACAATAAAAATGGTACATATTAGAAAAAGAAACATGTTGCGACCAACGGTACGCTTCTTCCCGCTGTATGTTGGCTTTAATAAATGCATCGAACGATTTTGTAAAGTCCTCCGTACCTCGCTCGATTTGTTCAATCGTTTGATTTTTTGTGTTGTTCCCAACGGACGTTCTGTTTTAGTTGTGGGCTTCCATGGCGACTTTGGCAGCGGACGACACGGCGGCCAAGGCTGGGGGGGAGAAGAAGAAAGTGAAAAAGACCACGCTGAACATTAACGTTGGGGTCTTGGGGCATGTGGACAGTGGTAAGACGAGTTTGGTGAAAGCGCTGAGCACGCAGCTGTCGACCGCATCGCTGGACAAGAACCCAGAGTCCAGACGCCGGGGCATCACGTTAGATCTTGGGTTCTCAGCGTTCGGCACTGAGCTTCCCGAACACATCTTGAAACGTGACCCTAGCGTCGCCGAGAGGTTCAACAAACTCCAATTCACGCTCGTCGACTGCCCAGGACATGCCTCCCTGATACGCACAATGATATGCGGGGCGCAGATAATAGACATAATGATACTCGTAGTGGATGTCAACAAAGGAATCCAAATGCAAACGGCGGAGTGCTTGATCATTGGGGAGGTCTGCTCGAACGCGAAAGACCTGATCGTGGTGCTGAACAAGGTCGACCTAATACCAGAGGACAAGCGAGAAGAAAAAATTGCGGCCCTGAAGGCGAAGCTGACCAAGGTGTTCTCCATCACAAAGTTTGCGGGCTGCCGAATGATCCCGGTGGCCGCGGCCGTCGGGGGGGAGAAGCGTGCCGCCGTTGGGACCGACGACGACGGGCGCGCGGCCATGGAAAAGCTTTCCGTGGAGAACGCCAAGAACGACGGGGAAGGCCAAGGCACCAAAATTGTAAATGTAGCGGCGGCCAAGGACTCCATCGGCATCGATGACCTGGTCGCCGAGTTGAAGCAGAAAATAACCATGCCCAACCGGAGCAGCGACGGGAACCTTTTGTTCGCCGTCGACCACTGCTTCGCGATCAAGGGGAAGGGCACCGTCCTGACCGGGACCGTCCTGTCGGGCGGGCTGGCCGTCAACGACATCGTCGAGTTGCCCACGCTGCGCCAAGAGAAGAAAATCAAATCCATCCAAATGTTTCGACGGCCCGTGGAGAACGCAAAGCAGGGCGACCGGCTAGGGATTTGCGTTGCAGGGCTGGACGCGAAGCTAATGGAGCGTGGCTTCGTAGCGACGCCCGGCTCTGTCCCCACCATTTCGAGCGCCGTGGCCCACGTGCGACGAGTAAAGGCGTTTTTCTTCAAAGGGCAGTGCCAGACGAAATCAAAAATTCACGTGTCCATCGGGCACTCGACGGTCATGGCCACTGTCACGTTTTTCGGTGCCAAAGAGCTGGCCTTGGCCGGGCTGAAGAAGGGGGAAATCTGCGCCAACTTTGACGCAGCGGGCGATTTCAATTATCAGGACGAGATGATGAGCGTGAAGCAAGGGGCACGAGGGGGGCAGTGGGCGCTGTTGGAATTTGAAACCCCGATCATGTGCCCCATGAGCAGCCTTTTGATCGGCTCCAGGCTCGACACGGACGTCAACGCCGGAAAGTTCCGCATTGCGTTCTACGGACGGTTGGTCCAGCCCCTGGGGGAAGAGTACGGCGTAGTGCGAGATAATTTGCGAATCTACAAGACCAAGCAACGCAGCGGCGTCATTGATAGGATCGATAAGAACGGGGCAGTCATCCTGAAGGAGTTGTTCGAGAAAGGGGCGGACGTCGCGAGGTTCGTAGGGATGAAGCTCGAAACTGCGGACGGGGCGATGGGGACCATCGACGGGCCGTTTGGAAAGTCCGGAAAAATTAAAGTGTCCTTCGAAGATACGACAGGGTTGAGTAAGGACACAAAGATGTTCTTAAACTTCAAGAAATACGTATACGACAACGACAAGAAGAAAATGTACCAAAAGTGATGGTGGTGGTGGTGGTCACATGTAATAAAATAACCAAGTCCGTACATACAGAATTAAGATATGATATGATTCAAAAATAAATAAAATGTAAAAAACAAATTATATAGTATGTTTTAAGACTCTCATGTAAAAAAAACTAATTATATAGTGTTATGTTTTAATATCATATGATACATCATTTAAAGATTTTGGCTAATGACCATAGCGAAAAAGATCCTCGTTAAAAGGTAGTAGACTATTAATTCCTTCTGAGAAATTTTGAGCGTTTTCAGTCATAATGACTTCGTGCGACATCGCCATAATCGGAAAGATGTCGTCCAAGAGAGTTAAGTCTATGTCCTCGTCTCTTAGCTCGTCGTCCTCGAAAAATGGTAGCTCCAACAACTCAGAGTTTATTGGTTCAAAGGATAGACCACGCTTCAGGGTATTTCCAGTTGTATCTCCGACTGAAGCAGCTGGTTTTTTGTCTTTCCCCAGCGCGTCAAAGATGGCAAGGGAAACTTCAGCCTTGGCAGCGGCGACGGCGGCGGCCCCCTTTTTGGCGGGCCTTTGGGAAACTTCAACCTTGGCAGCGGCGACGGCGGCGGCCTCCTCTTTGGCGGGCTTTCGCAGCTTTTGCTGCGTCTCGAGGACAGTGGCCAGGCTGGTGCCGTCCTGCTGCCTGAACTTTTCGCACATGGCTACCTTCCACCCTTTGGTCGGCTTGAGCGCCTTCTTGGTGGTAAATTTGTGGGCATGTTTCCCAAAGCAGCAGGGAGACTGAAAGTGCCATGCCGAGCTGCCGAACTTTTTCGTTAGGGAAGCCACGTAAGCCTCCTCCAGGACTGGTGCGCCTACCTTTCCTCCGGAACATTCCGCTGTGTAGCCAGTCGGAACCGTCCAGCCTTCGACAGTGAAGGCAAAAAAAAATACTTTTCCCTCGATCGCAAGGGACCACTCGTCCCGATAATGGAGCAACTTGAGTTGGAAGCACAGTACAATATCAAAACGGTCCAACACGTTCTCCAAGTTGTCCTTGGTTTGAGCGTGCCTGATTTGGTTGAGGGCCCTTGGCTTGTTTAACAAACCCATGTTGTCGGTATGGTGCTTGGACACCCACGTAGCTAAGCGCGATGCAGAGCCGAAATGCCATGCTTTGTCTCCAAACCAATATTCTACGAAATTTAAAAGGGCAGGATGACTCTTTTCCCCCTTCAACTTGAGTACCAAATATCCCTCCTCACGAATGGTCAAGTAATACCGCTGTCCCCGCACCCCCGCGCCCGCTTGGTAGTACCACGCATTTTCGTCCTTCAGGTTCCCCAGATTCAACTTCCTGGCATCCTTGAGGTCGGGACACCTCGAAGCATGCTTCTTGTCTTCGCGAGCCGGTTTTCGTGTCAAGCGATTGTCTCCACCTTTTGAGAAGAGCTTGCCTTTTCCTGCAAGTGCGCTCCTATTTAATACGCGCCTTGAAGGCTTGTTCGTCTTACTGGTCTTACAGGTCTTTGGCATACTTCGTTGATGCGAACGGAGAAGAAAGGAAAAGGTTTGAAACGAATAACTTCTTGGAGTTCAATTGATATAAAATTTAATATATCAAAAGCAATCGTACTGATTGAAATGCTTGTACAAGTTTTGGTGTCTAATTGCTATTTTCTCTGGAAATCTCTATTTGGTCTCATGTCATTCGTTTCGTGCAAACGAAACTAAGTACAAATGGGAATTTTGATTAATCGAGCGAAGAGGAAGGAAGAGGCGGAGGAGGAGGACAGTTTTCAAGAAGAATTTCAAGAAGAATTTTATATGTTTAAGGAATATATAAAATATTATTAATTATGTTTATTCTTTTTGTTTTATTATAGATACTATATACTTGCAAATAAAATATAAGTATTTAATATTTAATATATATATCCTTAATAAATAAAATTTGGGAAGAAGAATGAAAAATTATTTTCTTCTTCGTTCTTTTCTTTTTCGTCTAATGTAAGAGGACCTTTCATGTATTTTGACTTGATTTTCATTCATAATGTATGTAATAAATAAAGTACATTGATAAAGGGTTTAATCTTTTTATCGCTTGTGTTTAGAAAACTTGCCTTAGTAATCTCCCTTTGAGACATTTGATCAAGGCCTCGGCTTTTTCGATTGTATCGATAATAAGGTAAACTATAGAAAAAGGTCCGAAACAGCATCCACCTAGTTTGTCTTGTTTTCTCTTCTTTTTTCTGCGTAATTGATGTAGTTACATGTTATTTATTATTTTTTTGATTTTTTAAGGAAATTCTATTAAAATATAAAATACAGAAAAAGTTTATATTTTCAAAGTACTTTAGATGAAAAAGTTAGAAGTTTCAATAGAGACACATTTACAAATTTTGTCCTTGTCACGATCGCGGTTTTTTGTTTTCAATCAATCGGCTTTTCTCTTCCTTCACAAAAGAAAAAAGAGATTTCATTTTTTTCATAATTACTACATCTTGTTTTCAATGCTACGGTACCGTATGTAATGCAATTGTAAAAAAAAATGAATCAATTAAGCTAATCCGATAAGTTTATAAAAATTGAAGCAGTAAGCAAAATCTCTCCCCCCTCCTTTCCTCCTTTCCTTATCTTAAAAATCCTCCTCAATTCTTCTCTTCTTCTTCTGACAGGTCATCTTTTTTTTTTTGTCAACTACATACAGGCAATACCATTGTTGACCCACGCACAAAAACAATAAATAAAAAATGATTTTGATGAGAAGCTTTTTTTTTTTTATTAAAAAATAAAAAATGATGAGAAACAACAACAACAACAAATTCAACAATTAATAAAATTATGATCTCGAATTGAAAATGAAGCCCAGTTTCCAAGGCAGATGTGCATTTCATGATCTAGAAGAGTTAAAATAAGGAGAAGAAACAACGTAGATATTTACAAAGTCAATTAAAAGTTATACGCTTTTCTGCAAAAATATTTGTAAAGCAAATATTTTTGAAGACTTTTCACACTTTCACGTCCCAGAAAGTTCCCATCAGGACTCCCCTCCCACCTAGAAAAACTTTGGTAAGCGTTCCATCACACCTCATTATCGTCTCATTTCAGTTTTATTTTTACAACCGACATGCCGATTCAAAACTTCGCCTTCGCCGCTCGTCAAAGTGCTGATCTTGTTTTGCCGTTGGGTGTACCAACCGCGGCCGATGCAAACGCTTCGGAGGATGAAGTAGTATTCCTCAAAGTAGTGTCAGAGAAAGGTGAAATCCTTTCTCGCAAAGAAGAAGCCCTTGATCGGGTCTTGACTCCCATTGTTGCAAAACACCACGATGTTAATACATCCTTAATAAATAAGAACAAGGCGAATGTGGAGCCCTTCAACAACGATGAAATATTGGTTTTTGATGATGACCATATGTTGATAAAACCACCCTTAAATATTGATGTTAAGGAAAGAAATTCCCTGGAAGAACAGGTACATCCACCTTCCTCACATGGTATCATTAAGGATACTAATGTTGTCCCACAAGTTAAAGAAGGGGTTAAACCATCTTCTTCAACAAAACTGTCGCGAGTACAACCAAGTAAGAGGAAAAGGAAACGAGGCGGTGTCACAACTTACAAAATCCATGAAAGGTTTAATCCAAAATCAGGGACTTACACAAATGTCAGACGCCCGACTCATAATAAAAAGAGAAGGAAGGTCCAAAAGAAAATAACTTTTGAAGAGCAAGAACGAAACAAGTATGCGCATCTGAAGAATTCAGGTGCTATGTTTGGTACAACAAACAGCATAGTCTATTGTAGTCATACTGTGAGCATGCGATGTGGCAATTGCAAATGTGCTTCGATTTAGACTCCAGCAGCTCGTCGTAGTATTTATTACCTGGCCCGCCGTGTCTGTCTTTATCGTGGTTGAACGAGGACTATGAGTACGAACGAGTACGAGAGGGCGAAATAAAAAATGACAAAGAGCATCAAAAAGAAACCAAACAAAAATGAACCTCCTCCAGATTCCAGCCTCCAGATTCCAGATTCTTTTCTGGCTTTTGAGAGAGAGAGAAAAGAGAAAGAAGGCTGGCTACAACTTCTCATTTCTCATCGACGTTAAATTATTTAGTCTAGTACTACTACCGGCAGCTGTAATAGAATATAATACCAGCGTAGTAGGACGTAGTGGGAATGATTGAAAAAATAATAAAAATAATATAAAATTAATAATACTCTACTTTAAATTAGTAACGTATTTTAATAAAAATAATTGATTTTTGTTTGGGTTTTATGTCATTCTAATTGTGTTTGTGCGATTTGATTAATTTTATTCTTATTCATTTTGATCTGTTCTATTGTGCATTCTGTGTTTTGGTTTGTTTTGAGGGCGTTGTTGTTTTCTATTGTTTCCTTCCCCCGTTAGTTTGCTCACCAACCCAACCCGCCACACCCGAGACCCATATGACGAATACGACCGCCGGCGCCGCGCCTGGTGGGTGCCCGGATTGCCTGTACGGTGAAATGGTCGTTCTATTGCTCGTTTCCGTTATCATGACGTTCATTGGGCAGACCCTCCCGGCCCTCTCGTCCACTGGCGACCAAACGCACACGGAGAGGATCCGGGTCGTGTCGTTCTGGTTCATTGTCGTACCGTGCATGCTCGTGCAGATAGCCTTGGAAATTCCGTTTCATTGGAAGAACGACAGCAACGACATCGGGCACATTGCTGTGTCCCTCCCCATAGGAATTTTTGCTGGGGGACAGATCTTCTTCTTGTTCGCCCTTGGGTACAGCGACCAGACGCCCGATGGAAAGGCAGTGACGGAAAAAATTCTTGTGGAACGGCGGCGTCAGATTTCGTGCAACCGGTCGGGTGGCTGCTGCCGAAGCGGGTGCTTCGATCGCTGGCTTCACGCCCTTCACAACCCCGCTCTCTATATGGACTTTTTCTTTTTAATATTTGTTGGCTGCCTGGGGCAAATCCACATAGTAACGATCATTTGGTGGTCTTCGACCCATGACATTAACGATAACTTGTGGCTGTACAACCACGAATCGTTCCACGCCATCCTGCCGCTGTTCATTACGCTGATGGGCCTGTTGGGGTTCTTCATCTCCCGGTACAAGTCGCTCCAGAAGCGGATCACAGACTATGGTTTGACGACAGGGGCGATGCTTTTCGGCGTTATTTTTTTCCTTCACTCACAGGATGGGAATGGCTATGGAAAAGACAGCCATGATTTCTGGTGCATGTTGTTCATCACTGCGGCTATTTTGCGGGCGTTGGTTGCCAACGGATCGAAGCTAAGGTTTCAGTTGGGGTGGGTGTTCATGTGGTCTTCGTGGGAGTTTGCGATTGCGAATTTGGCCTCGCGGTTTGAGCGCGGCACCAAGCTGGAGGCGAGCAACGCGGCCGCCCTGATGGGGGTTATTAGCTTCCTTGTGTGCGTGTACCTTGCGTGGTCTGGAAGCCGGGTGCGAAGATTACTGGGAGACGGCCCGACCCATTACCAGTTCTCAGAAATTGTTGAAGATTTTGAAGAAGAGCAGACCATGGTCTCCCTGGACGAGCTGAACGAGGAAGCCATTGGTGTGAAGCCAACGGATTCCGACAGGCCGCCCCGGGGGGGCGCAGCGGTGAAATCGTTCGAGCTCGCTTGAGACCCAGGAAGGTGGCGGGCAAGTGCGGAAGGTTGAGCGAGAGAACGACCGAGGGTCTAGTAATATTGCGCTCACAAAAGCGTACGGACTAACATGTAGTACGCACGTTTTGCTTTCACGCCCCGAGTCTACTTGTGCACTGAAACGAGAGAAGAATTTATAAGAAATCAGTCGCAGGAGGATGAAAAAATATATTTATAGCGCTTAGGAACATTTCTTTAAAAAAAAAAAAAAACAGTAGGAAAAAACAAAAAACAACAGTAGTAGGAACATTTCTTAAGTCTTAAGAACTTTTTTAAGAATTTACAGTAATTTTACAAATCTTAAACGAAAACGCATGCATGCATATGAACACATGACTATATAAATTTGTTTTTTTGAACACATGAACTAATTAGATTGTCAATAAAAATCGTTTTCCCTCTGTCGACTCGTTCGGCTCGTCGGCCTGGTAACCTCCGTCGCTCATTTCAATCGAGGGGTCCATCGGTGTCGTGCGAACTGTCGCTGTCGCTATTGGTCGAACAATCGCTGTATTCTGGCTGGCTAGCAAACTCTCTAATGACGCTTATCGACTTCTCCGCCCACTCTTGCAGGTTGTCGTACCTACTGAAACGCTCCATGGCTGTCGTGATTATCTCGATGGCCCCCAGCGACTTTATTCGGGAGGATATCGCGCGGTTTTCCAGCGCAATGTTGTGCAAGGTTTTTGCCCCAGCGTACTGAACGCCGCTGTGGGACGGGAAAAGCCGCATTGCGGAGACTATCAAATCTATACCACTGTGCTCGTCTATCCTAGGAATGTTCTCCTCCGTGCAAGCCAAGTTCAGCAGCACGCGCAACAAACTTTCCATAGTATCCCCGTCGTCGCTGTTGTGCTTCCTCTCCTCGATCAACGAACAGAACAGGGCCACGCAATCGGTTTGGTTCAACTCCACGCTCCGCTCGTGCCGTCCGACGGTCAGGCTGATGAGCAGCGAGCACCCGGTGCGAATGATATGCACGCTTTTCCGATCCGTCTGCAAAAGGCTCACCAAACGGGGAATGTTGCAGGACTCCGCGGCCTGGAGCATGGGTATGGACATGAACGGTAACTTTTTCAACTTCTCCGCCTTAATAACGTACGTCTTCTCAGTATCAAAAAATTGGGCTATGACTTCCTCGTCGCCGATCGTCCCTTCCGTGATCACGGCGCACCGCCACCTCGCCCACTCCGGGTGAAACGCTTCGATGTACTTTCCCGCTTTCTGCTCGTTCGCTCGCGACGCTTTCAGCGCCTGACCGAACTGCTTCGCGACCCCTGCGTCCCAAAGCCCCGACTCCTTCACCGCCTCTTTCTTGGCCTTCGCGCACTGGAGCAGTCGCGCCCGGGGGAGCCTCGGGTGGACCGTGTACTGCTTGAACATATCTATTAACTTTTCCTTCGTGTCCACCGCGCTCAACAAAGCAATGAAACGTTCCTCTTCCGCACCAATGTCTTCGTACTTGTAAAATATGGAAGAGTTGTTCTTCGGGGGGCCTTCCGTGTGGTCCAAGTCTTCCCCCGCTGCTGGGGCATCCGTCGCAAATGAAGACATAACGACACGACACGGAAGAAACCAAGAGAGAACGGTGTGGGGAACGGGAAACGGAAACGACCTTCTTCTTCTTCAGTAACAAAATCAAGAATATAAATATATATATTGAGGTACCTATTGTGTAAGTGTTTTTTCATTTTAAATGATCTGATATGTCAAGGACCAATGTATAATAAATACTAATAAGAAGACTTTTAAATCATCTACTCTCTGATGAAGCAATTAGAAGAAGACGAAAGAAGAAGTGGTGGTGGTTTTTGTCTATGACTATTAATTTATAGAAGAAAAAATAAAAGAAGAAAAAGGAAGAAGAAG
>Ga0099797_101347_pt1 | contig 12980 bp, 6 predicted proteins | sample Uncmet_Sort48C_1_FD_89871 | JGI IMG/M metagenome (GOLD analysis project Ga0099797, IMG submission 89871) | Marine eukaryotic communities from CALCOFI LINE 67, Pacific Ocean - C012_Sort48C_1 | ecosystem: Environmental > Aquatic > Marine > Oceanic | place: Pacific Ocean: Monterey Bay | collected... | reverse complement strand
AATCAAAATTTGAACAAGTTTCTTTTCTAACTCATTTGTTTTTACTTATACTTTGTACTACACAGGATCATTTGAAAACAGAATTAGATAAAAATATAAACGAAAAAGAAATAATTGGCGCCCGTGAGTCTGCATTAAAAGATGCAATGGAACATATGTTCACAAAACGCAACGAAAGAGAGAAATTAACAAGAGAATACAAAAGATTATTGACCATTCGTAAGAATAGAATTAAAGTCAGTGATAGTAGCAGCAATAATAATAATAATATACCACCATCACCAATAAGAGCACCACCACCATCTGCAGAACGCTTAAAACAATTATTGGAATCAGATGTCAGTGATCGTGCGGAAGCTGTATTAGTAAATGGACCAAGACTTAGTAAATCGAATTCACAGCCACCACAATGGTTTGCCCGTGCTGGTAATAGAGGGTCAAGATAAAACCTGAGAAATCATGTACAGTATGTAAATTTTACGTAAACACTCATATAAAACTGGTTTTACCTTCTTATATATATATATTATCACATATTCTTTTAAATTTACGACGAGATAAGAAGAAAATACAGTATGATAGTTTAATGTTTTATGATATATATAACTTTAAGTATATATTAATATATTTTTATAATATGATAACTTTAAATAAATGTTTATATAAATAATTTTTTAGTTTAAAATGATTATATTAATCACAGGTATAAATTTTTATTTTTTAAAATTAATGAGTAAGATAAATATATATACTCTATCATTTCGTAGGTAGCTGTATTCGTCTACATTTTAAAACACGCGCGTCGGGATTTTTTTTTCATACTCTTCGTGCATCTGTCACAACCATTTATTACCTTTAGCTACAAAAAGTAAAACCAAACTACTCAATAACATGACAAATAGCAATACAATAAATAATGTATAATTATCATCTGATGTTGATGCAAAACTAATTTGATTTAAAGGGTATACATTCATTCCAAATATTGAGGCAATTAAATTTAATGGCGTTGTTAATGCTAGCAACACAGTAATTTTTTTCAATACTGCATTTGCTGAATTACTTGCTGCAGTAGCTTGTAAACTAACAAATGCTAAATAATTTTGATACGCTGATTGCAAATTATCTTGTGCTGAAAGTACCTTTTCTACTTTCCATTTCACTTCGGCGAGCAGAGCTGTCAAATGTACAACCATTGATTTTGTATGCATTATTTTGTATGTTGTTGTTAAATTAGAGAGTAACTCTAATTTACTTGAAAGCGACCGTTTTAATTGGCCTAACCGTCTTCTAGAAATTTTTATATCGTGCAAAATAGTACTTTGGTTCACGCTTTGATCGTCCAAAGCAGTAGGAACACTATCTTTTTCAATTTCAAAAACTGTTGCGTCTGTTAAATCTATTCGTGGCATTAAACTTTCAGTTAATACATCAAACATAGCCCATAGAATCCATTCGCTTGATGGAATAATACCTTTATGCCCATTTAAAATACGGGAATAAATTTCATCCGGACCATCAATGAATCCATTATGCATGGTTACAATACCACTAGTCTCCTCAACCCCTTTATTGTATAATATAATATTCATATTTTTTGTTTCCCATTCTATTTTGCTGTTCTTTTTTTCCTTGTCATCGTTACTCCTACATTTAACACTTTGCAAGGTATCAACAATGCAAAAAAGATATTTTTCAAGTTGTGTTATTTTTGTATCCGTAACAGTCCTATCCTCGATTAAACAATCTCGCATCGTTGTCTCATGCAAGTTTAAAATATTACATAATTTTTCAAAATTCATTTCTGATAGGCACGAAAAATCAACATCTACCCAACATGTTATTTTTTGTTGAATTATGACTTGTAACGAATTAAAAAATGCATCAATTTCGTTTGAAGCATACCATGTACAACAGTGCTTGTTATCATAGTTTTTTGATTCGTTAGATATGCAAATTAAGAATGATTTATCTCCATTATTTTCCTTTTCTTCACTTATTGTTCTCTTTGAAACATTAATTGATCTGATTTGCAAGTCATTTTTAAATAAACCGTGTCGAATATCGACCCCAGACGGCGACGTGAGCCCAATTTTTTTTCGCGGAGATGTGGCTGCTATTGTACTCGATTTCTTCATGATTAATAATAATGTTACAGTTAATTATGTACACAAAGTTCTTGATCTACCTTCTATTTCCAATTCGACAGAGTCACCATTTGCTCAAATTCGCCATCCGAAGAAATTTTCAATATTCAAAGAAGAAGAATTATATTATTTATTATTATTATATTAAAATAACAATAGCACAACAACAATAAATAATAATTTTATTAATTATATTTATTGTCAATAATATAATAATAATAAGTTACTATTATTATTATTTTTTTAAAATAATATTATATATATTATTTATTTATTATTATTATTATTTTTTATTATTTTTTAATAATCACGAATTATTCATCATTATTATTATTAATAAATATAATAATAATGCATGCATCGCTTCTATCACACTTCTTATTAATGGCCCTATACTAATACTGTACTAATTTATTAATAAAATCATAACAAAATACTGTAATAATTTAATGCCCATCTTTATAACTACATTTTTAAAACAGTGCCAGAGCAGTAGCAGAGTAGCACAGCAGAGGCTCTAGTAATAGTAATAACATGGTATTCTCTTCTCTTCCTATATGCCTGCCCATGGGCCTGCACTAATATGGTACGACTTTCATATCATCCAGACACAATGGTATTGGCATCCTGCATGCTGTTCCCATATTAAATTGTTTCATGCAAATCACATAGTATAATAATAATAATAGTAATGCATGAAATAAATTGAAATAAAATAAATAAAAAATGAATGAATGGCGGTACAAAAAAAACCAATAAATAAAATAAAGTTATTAAATAGTCTATTATTTCAATAATACTAATAATTTTAATAATAAATAATACTGTATTATCATTACTATATAATATTATCATATTTACTTATTATTGTACTACTACTATTATAAATTAATAAAATTTATTATTATTGCATTACTATATAATAATATGATGATGACGTAGTAGTAATGATAGATACCACCACCAAACCATTTGTGTTTCGTCATTCACATTGTATCTATGAAGATAAATTATTCAACACGTCCAAACACGTTCAACTTCATTCACAAAATTTGTAACAGGAAACCTATAATATCCCACGATAAAAGTGAACATATTCTCCATTAGACCCTCGCACGCACACACACACACATACCATAAAATATGTCTGGTTGGTCTGGTGAGGACCCACTGAATAATGCCATGGGTAAAGTTGCGTCACGAAATCCACCTTCTCAATCATCAGTTAAAAGTTTTGTTAAAATTTGTTTATCTTACAGCAAAGAATATAAACACATTGTACATTATGTAGAAAAATTCATGAAAGAATGTGACGACGAGGAGTTGCTACCTATGTGTTACGCAATAGATGCTATATTACGTCAGTTTATGAAAACGTCAAAAGAAAATGGTAAAAAATTATGTTCAAGGTTCCAAACAAATTTAATTAAAACTATGACAAACTTTTCTAAAGCGAATAAAAAAGATAAAAAAAGTATTAAAAAGGTTGTTAGTAGGTGGGGAGACAAGGGCTTTTTTGATTCTATGATTATGGAGGATGCAATGGAGGCAGCCGATTTAGGATCTGACAATGATGGCAGATCAAACCAAAGACAAAACGAACAACAACAGCAAAAACCACCTAACGCCAGTGACGTTTTAGATTTATTGTCGTCGGCTACTGGCAACAACAATAATATTCAACCGCCACATGGTCAAAATTATAATACCAATAACAACAACAACTTCCAGCAAATGCCTCCATTTCAACATCGGGGAGGACCCCCTGCAATGTTTGGGCGTGGAATGGCACCAAATATGGGAATGCCACCTAGAGGAATGCCACCTAGAGGAATGCCACCTAGAGGAATGCCACCACAGATGCATCAGCAATATGGTCAACAACAACAATTTCGTGGACCACCAACGCAACATTTTCCACCACCTACAGGCAACAATAGCCTTCAACCACGCGGATATACCGCAAATCAAATGCATCAACAACGACAGATCCCACGCGGCCCACAGCAGCAGCAGCAGCAGAATAAACCACCCCAAGGCAAGAAACCGGAAGAAGGAGAGATATGCCATGGCTTTATCAACAATATCAAAGATTTTGGATGTTTTGTACAATTAGATCGTGCGCACGATGGATATTTTGGCTTAGTCCCAAAAGCAAAGATATCAAACCAGTATGTCAGTGACGTTCATGCAGCTGTACAGCGCAACCAACAAGTTTATGTTAAAGTCATGCAAGTAAAACAAAATTTACAAAATGGTAGAACAGATTATAGTTTTTCTATGCGAGATGTTAATCAAGAAACTGGCGAACCACAATCTGATGCACCAGCGACACAACCGCGACAGCAACAACAACAGTATCAGAATCAGCAACAATACCAACCGCCACAACATAGTACCAGCTTAGGTAGACCAACTCCAGTTCCAACAGGTTACAGTGGTTCGAAAACGAACCAAATACCACTAGGAAAAAAGCGAGATTTCGGTCAAATATCTTCCACTACATATGGTAATAATGGCAATTCTGTTACTAATAATAACAGCAGCACTGGTTCAATGTACCAAACGTATCAGCAACCGCCACAGCCGCCTGTAGGTATGAATCGGAGCAAAGGTAGCAATAATGTACCGGTACCGTTTAAAGCTGCACCAGCACCATTCAAAACTGCACCAGCACCATTTAAAGCCGCCCCTGCACCATTCAAAGCCGCCCCTGCGCCATTCAAAGCTGCACCTGCGCCATTCAAAGCCGCACCAGCTCCTCCTGCAGGTTTATTCAAAACAGCACCCGCTCCTCCAGCAGGTTTATTTAAATCTGCAGTACCTCCACCATTTAAAAAAGTGAAGCAGTGAATCAGCTTGTGTTATGTGTGTGTTATACTTCTCGTTTATATTATATAAAATATACACCCTTTTAAATAAAAGTTATTATATATATAAGTGTTTTATGTTTTATATCTCATATCATATCATATGATAAACACTTATATAACTTATACGTAACTTTATACACTTTAACACCCTGAATATTTTTAAATATAACTAGTTTATTGAGAGATATCAAATACATTTTATCTATTACTTGGTATTATTTTTTTCTTTTTCATCTTACGTACGTTCGTATATGATAATATCATACATTGATGAATGTCACTACACGTCCTCATTCTTTTATCAACCATCGGCTTTATTCTTTAATAACCATCTTTCTACCCCTTCCTCCGAATCTCCATCATCATATACCACATCATATTTTTTATCCTCATTACCATTAGAATAAATCCTTTTTATTCTACCACTAAAATAACGAGCACCACGATGATGTCTACAAAGAATAGAATCGCCGACACTATAGATAATTTCTTTTTCTCTTTTTTCATCATTTAAATCTACATACCATATATGTTTTCGTTTTACATTTATTTCAATTTCACCATCTGAATTATACTTGATAGTGTAACGACCATCTTCTTCTAATTTATGCACAATACCCCTGTACCATTTCTTTTTACCTTTATATTTTACTTCGACTAGTTCATTTTCATGATAAAGATCATCATATGGTTTTAAATAGAAAGGACTAATAGTCTCCTCGTCTCCATCATCGTACAATAATTTTACTGTATTGTGTGCTTCATTGATACTTTTAATTTTTGCACTGTAATATTCCCATCCACATCGATATCTAGACAGCACTTTCAAATCTATTTTTAGATTTTTGATATTTTGCAATTCATTTTCAATTAATGTATTCCTATTAGATATTATGCTATTTTCCTCAACATATTTTGATGAAATTAATAATTTAGACGGAGCAACATCTATTTTTCGATCATTCGATGGGGTTAAATATATGTCAAACGATCCATTGACATTTTCACGCCAAATGGTGCCATCGCTCCATGTTTTCTTCTTGCTGTTATACATTATGATCTTCGCCTTCGTTAAACATCCTATCATCTGTTCTGTGACATTTATGTATTTTCCCCCGCCAGTCAATGTTGGCACTGTGCTTGTATCTACATTATCTTTCGCCATTAACTTAACAGCTGCATCCCACGTAACGTAATTATCATTGCTACTATTAGTGCCTACAGAGTTGTCAGAATCACTGTCCACGACATCATTTCCTATTTGGACAGATGCTACACCAATTTTACCATCTCTTAGACCAAAAAAACAATTGTTTGTGTGCATACTTTTTCCACCTTCGCATGATGTCAAAGAACGTATTGTTGCACCGTTCAATACCAATTTATTTTCCTTTGTTACAAAATCATTAGTAACGATTTCATACGACGTCAAGTCAATTAAATTGATATTACTATCACTAGTCAGTGCCAAACATGCAATTTTGTTGAAACTGCGGTTCTTTAAAATAGAGAGTTTTATCACAGGTTTTTTAAATGGTTTAATAATTTGTAAGCATACACCGTCGTGTAGTGACCATATGCGAATTGATTTATCACTTGAACCAGATAAAATAATCCATTCAGTCTTATCCACATTTTTTGAACCCATCATTTCAACTTGAACGCAAGATATAGCTTTTTCATGCCCCTTCAATGCAATTGATTGGTCTCGATTATTTACGTCCCATATACGCAACGTCTTGTCGTTTGATGCTGATACAATTTTAGCATGTTGAGCTACGAAACTACTTAGTGCAACTACAGGTTTCGTATGGGCTTTCCAAGTGCAATTTAAAGTACATTTATTACCGTTCATTTCCCACATTTTAATTGTTTTATCTCTAGATGCAGAAATAATGTATATTTTCTTGTTGTACTTAAACATTTCAACACCCCGAACTACATCATCATGGCCATTCACTACTATTGCCTCCATGTCATTTGCCTCAATACTCCAAATACGTATAGTGCTATCGCGCGAACCAGTACAAATCCAGTCGCCACAGGTGGAAGCACATGTTACGACATCTGTATGGCCAAGTAGTAATTTTTTTGATTGGATGGCAAAACTGCTGTTGCTTCTACTATTTGAATACGCCCACAAATGCGCAGATTTATCCATGGAACAGCTGATTATGTACTTATTATCATTAAATACCAATATATCCTCAATCGATTTTGCATGACCAGTTTCAATATTTTCAAAAGTTAATGTACTTTCATTGGGTACTGAATACTTGGTTTGATTATTTGATATGTGTGAGCTAGTTTCATTCACGTTTGAACTTTTGTTGTCATCGTTACTATGAGTACCAAACCCTAATTTAATAGTTGCTGATCCAACTAGTTTAACATTTACAAATGATAATAACTTTTCAATAATGTCACTTAAATCCATTGCACCCAGATCATTCTCACTAACACCATTATTCAATAATATAGCAAGCATATCACCCTCTTTTACTAACATTGTGCTATCCTTATAGCCTTTCAAACGGGCCCGAACACCAACATTTGGATCCGCATCAAAAATATCTAATTCAACAACTTGACCGTTTACAACGCGTTTCGTGCTTTGTATTACTGCATCGTCATCATTTCCCTCTTTATCCTCAGCTGCGATAATTTGTTGCTCCTTTTTCTGTTGATTCTGTTTCCTATCTTTTTTATCTACTTTGTCATGATTTTTCTCAGTATCTTTATTATTATTGTAATTATCATTCATTCGACCCCGATTTTCTTTTTTACTACTATTATCGATCTCAATACTTTCTTCAGTATTTATATTTTTACTTTCTTCTTGACATGGTTGCGTCTTGGATGTATTATTACTATCAACTGTATTTGTGTTCTTATCATCCTTGCGACTAACTCGGGAAACAGTTTCTGATTTCGCCGAATTATCCACTCCGCCACGACGCTTTCGCCATACTGTTAAATAGTCGCATAAAACTGGAAATGTTGTCTTATTACTTGACTTCTCCCAAAATTCTTCATTAGTACTACTGCTATTAGGATCAACATTTTCAATTTTCTTTAGCTCTTGCATTACTACATCGCCATTAACACGTAATCGAATACCAGGGATAGGGTCCCATACTTTTTTTAGAATAGATTCATAGTCGCTTGCCAGTTTATACAACTTACTATTCTTGTCGCTGACATTCGTTGTATTGATGTCACTAATATTTGATGTTACAGAGGAAGTTGAAGATGCCGAAGAAAGTAAGCAAAGGTTCCTTTTTCTTGCAACTGGCATAGACACTCGATTGTTACTTCGGTTTTTTACCCTATGAATTAGTCCACTCCGTCGTGGGGGTTTAGAAACAAGCGATTTATCCATACTTGTTTTGCTTTGTAAAAGTATGTAAACTCAATCAGATAATCTCTATAACGGTATAAAAGATTTCGATTTGTGTGTGTGTGTGGTACGATAACTTTGATGATGGATACAACAGAAGAAGAACAATAATAAAATAATAATAATAATAGTGCAATAATATTAATAATTTTTTTTTATTTATCATCTTCTAATTAATAATAATAATAATGGCAACAATAATAATGAAATAATATAATAATAATAAAATATAATAATAATAAATAATAATAAAAAAAATAAAAGGGAGGAGACACTACTACTTATTAATTCATTAATCCTAATGATACCATATATTATATATGATGATGTTATGATGATAATTATTATTATACTGTGATAATAATAAAGGAATTGCATATTATTACTCGTACCCTAACCTTTATTTTATTAAGGTGATGATTTATCATATAAATAATAATAATTTAATAATAATATAAAATATAATACATATTAATTACGCAATAATAATATTAATAATAATAATAATGGTTGCTATTCCACGAAGCTCTTCATTTCATTTTAGTAGGTAAATACCATTAAAAAAAAAAAAGTGTGAAATTTAATAATAATAGTGCAATAATAATAATATATAATAATAAATACAAAGCTACTATGAGACATCTTAATTGTGCAAAATTGTAATATAAAAAGTACGGCTTATTTCGATGTTTTTATTATCACCATTTACCATGTGTAGTGGTATCTGCATGTTAAAAAGGATGAAATTTGGCCTTTTTTTTTGCAATGAAGCGCAAATCTCCAAGACGATTTGTTAGTAAAATTAAGGAGTTAAAATAGAATGTGGACAAACAGTGCTATTCCTATTGTACAGCAGAAGAGAGGTGCATTAATATACAAATATCATTGTGCGGACTTATAAGAATTGCACAATTGCACAATTGCACAATTACGCCAAGGAATTAGAATATAATAATATACATAATAATAATATATGGTTATAATTACTGGCTGGCAGCTGGGCCAGCCGGCACATGTGGACAAATTGTCAATCATGACAATGTCATGTACATCGAATACATAAATACATACGTATGTACATGCATCATGAATGACGCTGTTACGTGTTCAATTTTTGTGTATATATGTATATTTTTTACCATCACAAATCGTGCTATTGCAATTAATAATTTAGATACATGTTCAAATGGAGTGAAAGATGACAATGAAGCAGACGTCGATTGTGGAGATGAGTGTTTCTCTCTATGTGGTATTGGTATGCACTGTAAAAATAATTATGATTGTAGTTCATGGAAATGTAACAATATAACGTATACATGTATTCGAGATGAGAAAATAATACGATTTTTAAGTGCAAGTGGTGCATCTGGTGCCTCTGGTGGTGCCGCACAAACAACAACGACTGAAACGCCAACAACCACAACAACGACGACAAATGCCCCCACGGTAGCGCCAACAACTACATTAGCAGTAACCACAACAACAACGACTACTCAAGCCCCTACAACCACAACAACGACGACAAATGCCCCCACGGTAGCGCCAACAACTACATTAGCAGTAACCACAACAACAACGACTGAAACGCCTACCACCACAACAACGACAACTCAAGCCCCAATAACAACAACGTCGACTAATGCCCCCACGGTAGCGCCAACAACTACATCAGCAGTAACCACAAATGGTGCGCCAACAGTAGCGCCAACAAGTGTACCTACGCCAGCGCCAACGACGACTAATGTCCCCGCGGTAGCGCCAACAACTACATTAGCAGTAACCACAACTGGTGCACCAAAAAACATAATGTATTTGCTTCCCCATGGAAACTTTTTGTATGGCAACGATAATTCAATCATAGAAGTACCACACGATGCAAGAAATGGACCAGTGTTTGTTAAAGGCAAAACACAGATTAAGCTAAGGCAAGAAAAAATAGCAGAGTATGATGTTGATGAAAAGGGTTATATTGTTCTTATTAAAGTTCCAACAATTGGTGTGTGCATGACTGACTACTGTGAGATGTGGACCACGTTAAACGTAACAAGTCCATTTAAAGATATACATATTCAGGCAGCTCCTGTGTATTATATAAAATCAAAATGTTTAAATTTGGAGGTGAAGGACCCACGCTTGTGTAAACAAACTGTACCATATCTACAGTACCCAAGAGATAAATGCTTGTATGTGAGGGAGAAGAAAAGGTTTTGTGATACTTGTCCTGTTGGAGCCAGATGCCCTGGTGGTAAACAATTATGGGCGTTGCCTGGATTTGGTATCATAGAAAAGGTCATACAACAACGCGACGTGGGGCAATTTGTGTTTCCTTGTCCTGAACCATCATTGCGGTGTCTCGGGTATAACGAAACGTTAAGAAAAGAACAATGCGCTGAAGGGTATGGAGGCGTGTTATGTGCCGGATGTTTGGAAGGATACTTTTCCGAGCCCGTAGGGATTCAAACGTGCCAAGTGTGCCCACATACGGAGCCTTCATCCGCTGCAGTGATAGCTATCGTAATTCCAACATTAATATTAATTGGAGTTTTACTTCTGGTTTTTCTTTTTGCTTTAGCTGCATCATATATCGCAATGAGAAAACGTGGGGGGACGGTGTATGGTGGGCTAACTAGAACTGTTGATTTTATGTTTTATGTTGTCTCTTCTGTCTTTTTATTATGTCAAATAAGCCGAAAGTGCATGGGCCATCTACCAAAATATATAAATGACTTAGCTATAGCACTTGCCGTTTTTGTATTGGATGCCCCAACAATCGTCTCTCCAGAATGTACGCCTCATCCATTTTTGGAGGAAATTTTCGTTTTTTCGGTATCTATTGCTGTGGTAATATTGTGTCTACTGATGTTGAATACCCACATTTACAGCAGCATTCAATCGTGTTCTTTATATTTTAAGCTTGATATGGAAAACTTCAAATACGCGCTATTTATGTGCTTATGGCTAATGTATCCAAAAATATGCAATTTGAGTTTGAAATCAATATATTGTGTGCAATTTAATGGAATTTTCGTTCTTGCAAGCAACACGTTAACGCGATGTTATGAAGGGAAGCATATTTTAGTTCATAACCTTGCATGGACTGTTCTAGTAGCGCATGGAATTTTTTTCCCAGTAGCAAGCGCATGGTACATTCAGCAAGTGCTGAACAGATATTTAAAATCCAATTCGACATATGCAACTGAGCTAGATAACAACGCAGACGTAAAAAATACAGCACTGTGCAAAGACAAAAAGTTATGGACTTACTTTTTTGCGTCAAAATTCAAACCCAGAAAATTTTGGTTCAGACAAATTAAGTTATTGATGGTTTTTGTTTCAGCAGTATGCAACGAAATATTTGCCACTCATTGGGTTTATTCGTACGCAATCGTTTATCTATCTATGTTAGCCTTGCATTCCTTTTTTTTAGCTTGGTTGAGGCCTTATGCAAAACTTCATCGCTGGAAGTTATACGTATGTATTTACTCGCACTTTTGTACGACTCTTTATGTCGTCATGAATGTTTGCTCGTCTAGAGCTGCTTTCAACGGGACTTTCCGAAAAAATCTGACTTGGTTAGCACCATTAACTATGACGCTTACAATCCTTCTGTTTGCTGTGTTGTGTTATGCGTACTTATCAACACTTTTCGATGGTGCTACAATTGAAGAAAAAGAAGCATTGGAAAAGCAAGAATACATTTTGAGGCGCTCACTAATTATTTCACCTAAAATGTCTGCTGTCATCAATGCAATAAATACATCAAAAAATGACGGAGAAGAGGATGGCTTAAATCGGCGTTTTCTTTTTAATAAGCGGACTGGTTTTGTTCAAAGTGCTAAACAATACATTCAAATGATAATGTTGAATAAAGATAAATCGAATGACGTAAGTGACATTGATATACAGGAAACCGGCGAAATGTTTTCCTATAATATGATTGGTAATGAGCCATCAGAATCATAATGCTTAAGTTGGCGCTGAAAAAAGGCCGTTCTTTCGAGACTGCCGTCTTCAACTTTGGTTGTTCACGTATTTCTTGTTGTTTCCATGTGTTTGGCCACCCACCATAATCAGTGCTCGAAAGCCCGTTTTCAACAATTCGAATGCCGATAATCCTATACGAGAGATATAAATTTTTTTTACACATATATAAAGCTCCCCATATAGATTAAAAACTACCGCACACAAAAAAAATTATAAAAAAATCATGAGTAAAAAACTAATATATATATACGCGCGACGAGAAAATATTTTATAAGCTTACAACATATCTCTCTCATACGTATTAAAAGGTTCTCTCTCTGGGTAATTATACATTTTATGTATCCTTGGTGCTACTCACAATTCCATTTTTTTGTTGGGTGTTGTTTAACACCATCGCATCAATACTATTGTTATAACCAGCCCTTACACCATTTGCAATTACTGTTTGCTGGGGAACAACTTGAAATGCTTGACCATTAATTCCCTGCATAGGTAAACTTCCATACGGTTGATCGCCTTCGATATATTTCTTATAACATGGACACATTTTACATTTTGAAATAACAGCAAGAATTG
>Ga0099797_101374_pt1 | contig 12996 bp, 6 predicted proteins | sample Uncmet_Sort48C_1_FD_89871 | JGI IMG/M metagenome (GOLD analysis project Ga0099797, IMG submission 89871) | Marine eukaryotic communities from CALCOFI LINE 67, Pacific Ocean - C012_Sort48C_1 | ecosystem: Environmental > Aquatic > Marine > Oceanic | place: Pacific Ocean: Monterey Bay | collected... | reverse complement strand
TATTAGATCTCAACGATACAAGCGGAAGACCTTTTCACATGTTATCTCAAGTACAACTGATTCCCTGCTGATAATTTGTTATCAATCCCGTGACTCCTATCCTTATTGATTACAATCTCGAAGAATGTGTAGTATTTCCAATTCAATTATAAGTATGTAACGACTGATATTCATTTAGATGTATCATGTCATGTGAAAGGCAAGAATCCGAAATGGAGATACATAGGCGCACGAGCCGGAGGCAAGATGAGAGGCGAAAACCATTACTCTAGATTTATAACGACTTTGAAAACTATACTATGAGACGTTTTTTGGTAAAAGTCAACCTAAACAATAATAACTGTCGGTCTATATGGCTTCCACTCCCCTAAGGTACTCTTCCTTCCGTACGCATATGCAAGATATACATCAAATGAAGAAGATTGTACTGCCACCGCAAATCTAGGTAAGCCTCCGTGTTTGACCCCACGAAATTTCCGTTCATAGCCGACACTGCTAATGTCATCGATACCTTCGAGTTGATTTATTATCTATATCAGGTAGGACGGACTAGGGAGCTTTAACCAGCCCCTCCAATAGTAAGTTAGTCAAGTTAGTGGATATATTTTGTAGGAGTAATTCGCCATCCTTATCGGAGTCGGTTGATGGCAAAGGTATTTGATTTGCATAATCTGTCTGTGATTCCAGAACAAAATGCGAAGAAATTTTTAATGTGGCCATTAATTCGTTTCTTTTTCGGCAGCATTTTCGATAGAAAATTAGGCAAGTTGTTCAGGCATACCGTTGGGTACTAAGATGTATGTAACAATATTTTATTTCTTCTTTTCTCTTTGTTTTCCAAAATCATGAACCTGGAACCTGACGCTGGAAAGTATTACCAAATCATTCTGAAATACACGTAACGGGAGGAGCATGGGAAGGCAAAGTGCTTCTAAAGATAAAAAGAAGGGATCTATTGGAGCTTTGATAGTGGCTTTGATCATTGCTTTATCATGTATGTAAAGTACATACAAGAACAATGTCGCCGAATTATCATCAACATTCAACTCATTGTTATATTTTTCGTCCTATACAAATGGATTACATCATAATGACGAAGATGAAATCAAAAGTCAAATCAAAACAATGATTTTGTTTTACTTGTCCTTCGTCCAGAGCGACATATATCCATGCTTTTTACTCTAACTTCAAAAATATCTAAGTCGATGTTGTCTCGGGGATTGTAATAAAGAAGATAAAGAGGGAAAAGAACATTTTTAAAAAAAGAATGTCTCAAAAAGGTATGAAATAAAAGATACGTTAAAAAAATTGAAACAAAAGCTATCTCAATGCCTGGGGATTGCGACCATCAGTTCCCATCCCAGTGGAGGACAGTCAATGCGGTCGCAAGCAGTCAACGAAAGTGAAATGAACATTTCATACTTCAAAATAAAAACATATTGAAATTATTCCACCTTCTCTTCCTTTTATTTTGATTTAAATGTGAAATCCATTCAATTCAAATCCAATCAAAAATAAGAAACAAGAACAAAAACATATGGATGCAACTTTATGGATTATAAAGATATTTTGTGACTTTGTTACATTGTCTCCAAGTTTTACATATCTTTCATCAAACTACATGACGAACATGGTTCATTTTGCACACGGAGAGACAGTAACTAGAAAACATATCATTTTGCTCAAAATATATGTTTCAGTAAATTCTAGGAACCAATTACAGTACTTCCCACAAAAAAATGTTATGTTATAACTTGCGAAGAATTTAACCACTGCATGATTGATTGATGATCGTTTTTTTCAAATTCGCGAATATTCGGTGGATTAACAGGGTATTTGTCAATATGAATCAACACTGTGTAAAGGACCTTTTTCAAAATTTATGCCAACCTAAAAGAGAACTGATATTTACAAATATTTTGGTTATATTTGACTCAACAGGTCTTCTTTACTTTGTGGTCTGTCTGTATTTATTTAAGTTAAATTACCGGTAGATTTCTACTCTTCATAATATTGCAGTTCATGGACCAACAATAAAAGCCTTATATAAACATCAAAGTTGATATCAAATAAGAAAATAAAGTAGAAAATATCACAAATGATAAGTGAGTACGGGAAACCCATGTTAATTCATTTTTGATATCGAAGAAACTTAATTTGAATTATAGAAATCCATTCATATGGTCTGTTTTTCTTCTTAACACATACGCATTCTTTTAGACAGAATTACTTTACCAACAGATCACGTAACAAAGTTTCATAGTCTTGAATAACAGTTAAAAGTATTATTTCGGAAAGTAATCATCTTAACTGTCCGATTTCCGAATGTCATTTCTATTTCCATCGATAGACAATATCCGGTGATTCTTATTGCTGTTTTAATAACTGATTCCTAATTAAAAACAACAAATCGTTATTTTCGACTCATTCATTTTATTACTCCCTATGGTATGAAGCTAATATAGAATTCAACTGAAGTCAAATAAAGTCATTCCTTCTTATCTACGCGCTGATTGTTTTACAAACTATCTATTGAACGTGTAGGTGTTGATAAAGGAAGCGCTTATATGTTCCAGTTTTATGTTATGATGAAAGATGTCAAGATTTTGCACACTTTTTTGCACATTTTAGAAATCCTTTTGAAGACAGAAGAAAACCTGTCACGAACGTACGACTTAACGCAGCACTATTAGTTACTAGCAGTGCAATATATGAAATTTGCTGGTGACCTCATGGATCAGAGTATGCAACGACATCATGACTTTGAGAGTTAACATTGTTTATGACCTACTTAATAGACGGCCTGATATGTTGCATACAAAAATTTCAAACTTGATACCTTTTACATGTACGGGCGTAAGATTTGAAACTGATATTAGTAAACACAATGTAAAGATACTGTGGGAATTACAGCTTCCTGGCAAAAAAAATTTGTGGATTTTTGAGCCGTTTTAAAAAAATCCTTTAGAGGCTCCTGGGGAATGAAGAAAAAACCAAAACATTTTAACTGTTTGCCTAGCTATAGATTGCTATGATAGGAGTGAGCTGTCCAAATTTGAAGTGATTCAATCGATATTTATTCCAGAAAAACTGACAATGTGCGTTGAAAATTTGACAGAAATAAGAGGATTTATAAATGAGAGGATTACGCTTTACTCCGATAAACACACGTTAAAAAATAATGTATAATATTACAGACTTAATGTAATTCATAAGAAATTAAAATGATTAGAGATAATGTGTCTCTTTTTACAAAATAGAAAGATGTATTGATTCTCATATGTGCAAGTACGATTGTCTTTAGAGTCATAAAAATAAATAAATGGAATACAACAAGTTATGCCGACTCTATTTTAAAGCGAGAATAGCATCATAATTTCCTGCCACTTCATTATGAATTGTTGTAACAAGTTTGTTTTAATAAACTGTAATTTATTAACTATTTTATAAAGACGTAATTATTGCAAGTTGACAGTCTATCATCTTTTATTCACGTTTGATTATATGATATGCTAGCCGCATTAAATCATTACTCATTAGATGTCATTATTCCGACTCACTTAAGGAGGTTAGTCACTTTTGCAGTGCGCATATTTTCTGCGCATCGTTAAGTAAATAAGTGTGAGCCATTTTGTCTAGTCCTTTGTAAAATCACAATGAAAATAAACGATCTTACATTACATGAGGACGTCGGCAAAAGCAAGATTCGTGAACACTAATTACGTTTTGGGATATATAGAGTTAACATAGGTACATGATGAACTAAATAAAAATTACGTTCAACTATTACCTCAATTATCCAGTATCTAATATTACTTATATAGTGCGTTTATGTATAATTACGTCTTTTATCTTTTATATAAAATCACAGAATGAGGACGTCATTAATTTTCTAAATATACCTTCTTAATGTATCTCAATAGTGCTATTGAATCGCTTACTTACTTCTATGATATGTCAAAAATGTATTTAATATAATAAGACGGAGGGAAATTCTACCTTCTATTAAGAACAAAATAGTAAAAATAGGCCATTTCTGCCTGGTTTCTAAAGAAAACATTTATTGTTTCCATATTACTATAGTATTTTCAACACCTGGTAGTTTTTTCGAGGTATTTTGTCGGGCGAATACTTTTTAGAAGGCCTATAAAGTCATCGCATCATATCTCCCATACGTTATAATGCACCTCAGATGTAGGGAAAACCTTAAAAGAGTAGAAAGGAATGTTGCCTTTTTGGTGGAATTTTGCCTGGTTGTTCGCAATTTCTCTCTTATTTTGGGCTAAAGCGAGATGTATCGAACAATTTGAAGTAAAAAAAGACAGCATTTTCAGAATACGCCATTTATTGACTAACCTCCTTAAGATACATTATGCAATGATGTTGCTATGATTTCATAACGCTAGGTTAGACAGAGTTTAACAGTCCGTTTATGAAATGTGCTTTTAAGGCACATAACGGAATAAATATCCACGTCCCAGAAATGAAATTTTGCAACAGTACGATGTACTATGGAAACTACACTATTGCAAAATCCCGCTTTAATTCTTTCAATATCAAGCGCTATATAGCCTGTTAACTCGAAATCGTAATTTTGTCTATAATTTCCCCAACTTTATTTTTGGAAGTCTGATTATTTGTTGGGGTACTCACAATATCTCAAAGAATACGTGCACCGATTTTGAAACAATTACGTCAATTAGATTTGACGTTTGAAATTTTTGCATGCAACATATCAGGCCGTCTATTAAGTTGGTCATGCATTGTTGTAGGTACACTGTAACTAGAAAGACTATCAAATAATCCGACAGTACACTACAAAATTTCAACAATTTGAAGAAAGTGTGGGGGAGTGAGGGGAGGGTGTTTGTATGTGTGCGTGTGTGTGTGTGTGTTTTACTGCTCTTCTTTATGCCTACATTCAAAGGTTCAAATGTCTATCATTAGGTGCAAACGTTGATGTATTTGTGAGGTTAGCAGATACAGTATTGATGTTGCTGTTTACAGCTGAATCTGTGTGTGTGTGTGGGGGGGTGTATGTGTGTGTATATGTGCGCGTGTTTCATTGCTTATCTCTATGCCTACATATGCAACGTCAGCTTTCTCTTTATTTGCAAACTTTGATTTGGGCTTTTTGACGTGTGTGTATGTGAGAGAATGACAATGGTTTGTGTTGCATAGTCTGTCTTTTATTATGAAGATATTGGTGTGCTGAGGCAGTCCCCCATGGTAGATTGATATCTGCGTAATATCAGGTTCGGCTATGTACAGGCAGCTTCTTCACATTACGAGGCGCTAACAAAGCTTACCGCCCCCCACCAGCGTTGTTAACATCGACTTCTTTACATGTTAATGTTTGTGTGTTTAACGCCCCTATGCCCACCCCAAGCATTCATCCTTCACAAGCACGCACACACGTACACATGCAAGCACACTCCATGCCTAATAAGAAAAATGAAATGGATTTTTTTGAATTTCTGTATGCAAATATGGTAACGGAAATCCTTCAAATGATGGCTAGTCATCAATCAATTTATCAAATTTATCAAACGTTTATCTTTTTAACAGGACACTCCTTCGCGGACACCATCTTTTACTGACTGACAAAGAATCTTCCAAAGCTTATCTTCCAGATTTATATCTTTTCTTTATCTATGAAAGGTCATCAATTAAGATGAATGATTCTATCCAGGTTGATATTTGCGATACAATCATCACTATGTTTCTTTTCATATTATTAGGATCATAGCATTTTAGTTGAATTACACCGTTATTTCATAAGAATTACATAGCTGAGACCTGAGCCTGAGATGATTCTTAAATCAAAGATCAATTGTACAAATATGACACTGACCCTACCTGATTTTAATGCTTAAAGCGTTTCTTATGACAACCTGATTCTGTTGGATAAGGTTATCAAGTCAAAAAATAAAATATTGACCATTTTGACAAAATGTAGTCCTTAAAAAATGAGCCTGGTGATTCTTATAAAAACTACTACAGAGTGAATCACTGAAGTGATGTAACAAGCTGCGAAGGAAGCCACAGCAAGATGGAACTTCACAACATTTACTCTCATAAGATGGCACTCTAATGCACTGTATTCATGAGAGAACATTTCATTATATCAACTAAAAAACTTTTATATTTTTTTTACCTCACATTATTTAACTCACACAACGTTGCAGCGTGACATAAGATAGTACTTTATTTCACTCCTTGTAAGGGGGACCCTTACAAGGAGTTATATAAGGTAACTTTATATCACTGCAATAATACTTTATTTCACGACAATAATGCTTTTTATTCGATACATCCCAAATTAAACCATGACTTTCGTTGTTTGTTGATGTTATCATGACAACTCCCTACGAACGACCAAAACTGCTCTTTTAAAACATCTCAATTTATACCGTGTCTGATCTTATCAGTATTTCCCATATGATATAATTAATGTTTCCCAACCAATGATATACAACGAGTTATTCAAATGTCTTTATTTCAAATCCCTAATGAGTTCTTAATTACACCATTTCCATTATTAATTCGATATTTCAAAAACTGAATCTTACCATAGCAACGGGTGATAATGTAAGTTTTAACTCTTAGAGTGTCAGTAAGAAAATTAATTAAAAAATGTAAGGTAAACAAACATGTCGAAGAGAGTTTCTAAAAGGAAAATACAGTAATGTGACGGTAATAAAGTGCCTTTATTTCATCTCGATGATCTCTCGAAATATTATTTCTCTCTCCTTCGTCGCTCGAGAAATAAAACATCTCGAGATCATTTCGGTGAAATAAAGCAGCACTTTATTACCGTTTAATAAATAGTAATTTTTCCATTTGTCCATCGACGAGACTAAGTGCCATATCTCAAGCTTTTCCCTTGCATTGGAAATAATATTAAGTCGATACGGTTTTGCATCCCCATGTGCATATGCGCTGATGATGAAGGAAAGAACATTTCTTTACTCAAAGTCAAAAAAAATTTTTTGAAATTTTTTCATCTTCCATACCTCCAGAGACTAAGTGCCACATTCCAATTTTTTCGCTACAGAGACTAAGTGTCACTTTCTTGTCGCAATTGGAAGGGTATGTCCTCCCCCAGGCCATAGATAGACACCCCTTAATAAAAAGAAGAATTGTTAAACTCGACAAAAAATTCAAAAAAATTCTAAGTCCAACTCCAGAAAAAACTAAGTCGAACTAGGGTTGACCCAAAAATTTAAGGGTCATTTTAAGGAAAACTACGGGGTTTGGGGGCCTGGGACTATGCCCGTTGGATTCGCAATGAAAATATAAAGAATTTCAAAAAAATTGCCGAGGGTTCCCCTAATAACAAAATTGAAGAAGCATTTCGCTAAGGTACCCCCCTTAGTAAGGTTTCTTCATACTTAAAGCTTAAGGTAACATATGATGACGTCATACCTATTAGTAGTCGTGTGACAAGTGAAGAAGAAAAAAAGAAAACTATAATTTCAATCTTCAAAACCAAAAAGAAATGAAGAAAAAAAATTGAAAAAGAAATCGAAAAAAAATCTAAGTGCCACTTCCAAATTTTCAAAAGGTCCCACTAAGAGAGTGGGATGTGGGTTATGTCAAAAAAGTGTGACTAACAGACTAACAGACAGACTAACTAACTAACTAACAAGCCAAAACCTAAAGCTGCCTTCGCATCTAAAAACTCTTTTAAACAAATCGGTGTAAACAATTGTTAGGAAATGGAATCATGGACTGTTTAAACCGTCAGACGAATCAAACCAAATTGATGTATAACATAAGCATAGTTATGAAATTTTCAAAATAGGCTCGAGTATGCTTACGGAAAAAGTGAAAAGAGACTCAAGTTGTGCTTGTGATAGGAGTATTCTACCCTCAAAACCCAGTCTGGAAAAAGTGAAGTGGGCTTTGAGAGAGCAGAAACTACAGAATATCAAACAAGGTTAGCCAAAAAACGAAGAATTACTTATTAACCTGAACCAGACAGTATGGAAGACATTGCCAAATAACCATCATTGTAAGGCTCACCAATATGCTTATGCTTAGTTTTTTATAGAATTCTGAACCTAGATATACTTATAACCGTTACGCTCATTAAAAAAATATGTATAGATGTGTTTACCATTTCATACCTTGTGGCACATTCTCACATTTTTTCTCAAGGAAATAATTGCGTAATGGTTCAGAATTAAATGTAATAAAAGACACATTTTTGGGTTAAAGGCAACGATTACAGTACTTATCGATATTATATCATGTTCATCCTTCATCAGAAATAATTAGGACAAGAATGAGGATAATGCCGCCTGTCCGATATATTAAACCGCAACATATATTATATTGCTTGCAAATTTTTAACCTACCAGGTTGTCAAATTCATCAGACAAAAAATGGATATCATCTTTATATAACTGTGTGAAACATCTCTCCTCACGACATATTGCATAAAAATTAAATCGTTGCCAGCCTACAACAGAGCGTTGACTGTAGGGTGCCATTTATTCATTAAGTTGCATCGACAATGCAGATTGCAGCATAATAAAATATAAGTAAAAGAAAGGATACTACTGTCTACTCGTTATTTAGATCTGTTGGGTACATCCTGAGATCCTTAGCCTGAATATCGTATGTCACTCATCGCATCGGGAGGTCCGGAACAAACAAACTATCTATAACGGGAGATACATGTGAGAGGGGATATAATGTGTCAATTTATGGTGTGGTGGAGAACACTCTAGTTTCCATGACACATTCTAACGAAATTAATTTTATATATGGCTGTGTCCGCGTGTAGATTATTTTGGACGTGGAATTATTGTATTGTGCTAGACAAGTAAAACTTGTGTGACGTGATGTGTGTATTTGTGTGTTTCATCTGTTGGATGTGTAATATCCCACTGTGATACATTTCCCATAAGATCATATGACTTGTGTCACGCAGCTATTTTTGTTGAGGGAACTGTGCATGAAAGAATGAGAATTACCTGTTTAGGGCGTTTGAATGCACAAGCCTCAAGAGCTAGTAGAATAGTAAAAGACAAGTACTTAATATAGAAGGGCGAGAAGAATGAGGTCATTTTATAAAAAAAGGCCGTGTAAGCAATTAATTTTCTTGTACAGAAATCTTTATAGACCTCCTATTTGTTGACACATTGATTTTTTCTTACTGACTCACATACGAATATTAGGGGAAGTATATTAATGATGCTGAATAAATGAGTAAACATCGGTCGGCGTCGGATGTGAAAACAAAAATATAAATGGTGGTTATGCATTACATGAAAATTACTAGGTAATTTCCTTTTCATTGCAATTCACAACAGCAGAAAAACTTTCAAATATGTTCTAATATAACTCATTAAATTGCACTTACGTGAGTCAACTTCGTTACTTTAGCCTTAAATTACCAAATAAAGTATTGGTTTTATTTGTATGCTCTCTTTATCAGTGAAGGCTCTTCTCGACAAATATAATGACTCACATATACTTTACTTTCACATTATTTATCTATACATATTTTTTGAATCAATATTGCTGAAACTATCATTCCTTACTTGCTGAAAGTTACTGAATCACATAGCAATAGTCTTCTCACCACACGATTCATATGATATATTTCATTGATGAGTATGTCTCCACGTATGCAATATGCAATTTTGAAATAATTCTTTCAAGATCATCACTTTACTCAATCTGAAGTAAACATAGCATCAAAGGAATAATACAATCATACACAATAATATTGACTCACCCTTACAATCATACACAGTGATATACAATCACCCTTAACGTCGTGTTCTCCGTTTGACTTAATGATTCTTATTATTCATGCTACTATACTCCAAAATCACTCCAGACACCACTCTTTGGTACACCTTTTGATAGGTTAATAAAGAGTTTTGCATGTGCCAGAAGAGTCCAATGACGCTTCCACCATCTCCCAATTCTTACTCTATTCTTGTCCTTTTTGATAGAATCTTAAAGTATAATGTCACCATTACGAATAAAATCTCTTGCCCTAACCCTTCTTTTTTCTTTCGGATTCTTTTGTAAAAACATTTTTTGCATGCAGTACTGTAAAGGACCGTCTCCAAATTATAGCAAATATTGCTTTTTCATTGGTTTAACAGTTCATCGTCTGTAGCGTAATTGGTTAATCCTAAATACCACTCATAATGGCACCCGGCCGATGGAACTAGTCGAAGCTCGTTTCGCGCAGAAGCGCACCGACAGGTTCACTCGGCAATGCGGTCACTTGCATTAGCAATAATTTGGAGACGGTTCCTATCAATACATTTTGAAGTAAATATTGTTGATTATAATTTGTACTGTTTTCTGCCATTGTTAACTTTGAATATGTCGGTTTATCAGAGGAAGATGTTTAGGGAGATTCGGGTTTGCAACGTACTAGAGAACGTACTAGTTCTCAACTTGAACGAGGGCATTTAGGGCATCAGATTATATCTGCTGTAACCTGTTTTAATGAGATCAAGCATCTTAACCTTAGCCAATCATTAGATACCACTTTGCCGTTAACATGGGAGATCGTGGAGTTTCGGAGTTTCGGGTCGCACGCTCCTTGTGATGAGGTCAAGAGAGATCAAAATGTGATCTTATATTCTGATTACTTCCCACCTTTTGTAGATATGATCAAAGTTTATGACATCACTTCCCAATGATTTACTCTTACGCTAGTTTGATATAGGAAACACTTTTCCTGGAAAGGTTCGACGATTCTTGGAAATGATAATTAGGCCTTCACTTAGGATCGAAATCAAAACACCCTTTCATACTGTGAGCCTTGATTTGAACAAAAATATCAGAAAAATTGACGTTTCACCGTTCATCTTGTTTTGCATCAGAAACCAAAAGCGGACAGAAGTGATCATCTCGATATACTGTAGCATTTACAAACAATAAAATCATGAAGATAATCCCTGTCACAATAATAAAACAGAAAGAAATGCCGACCTGACAAAAGGCTAGAGTCAACAGTGAGTCTCAGCAAGGTACTTCTATTTCGGTTTATTAAAGATGACTCAATTCTGATTTTTTTTTCCAAATAACTTTCTCCATAAATACTTTTTCGAATATAATAAACAAAATGATTGAACGGAGGAAAACGAGGAACGATGAACTATGAACTAAGTGTGATACTGTTTAATCCCTTGTGGAGACGTCTCGCGCGAAAATATTATGACATTTCTCAGCACGTCAAGTCTCCCTAATTTCCCTCATTTCTCCCGCATCTAGAATCTCTCACCTTTCTCCCGCCCGCATTGAAATCAGTAATTTCTCTCGTATTTTCTTTACTCGTTTCTTAGTTTTCCATTTATAATGAATTTTCTTTTCTTATTTCATTACTTTTTAAACGGAATCCTACTACACGTTTTTTTATAAGCAACTTAGTTGCTAAGGGCTGAGGCTCAGATTTTGTCCTGAAAAAAATTCCAAAATATTTGACTCTGAGGAAAAATAAATAATGGAAAAGACAGCTGTCACTTCAAGAAGTAATTTAAAGGTATAATATCAGGTAGGGTAGGGAAGGTCTTCTGATATTTCCCAATTTATACTAAGCAACTCGACCGAAAATTTAGTTGCTTATAAAAAACGTGTACTCTGAAAGGTATATTTAAACACTTCTCAGGGTATGCGTAAAGTAACCCCTGTAACACAATAACTTGATGACTTGTTCTATTTTGATAGGAATGTTAGAGATTGATTTCTATTGAATGTAGGCAAAGGGAGAACAGGAGCAAGAAAAAGTGAGCTAAAATTGCATATTTCTGCATGCCCCAAACACCGAGCCTTATGATGAATAAAAAATGATATGATGAGAGCACATAGCTCAATTTTAAGGGACGTTTGCCTATAGAGCTGCGATCTTGTATATAAACTTATGGATCTACTTTGAAAATGTTGTCACAATAACGGGCAATTTTAACCCCATTTTTACACATATTGATCATTTCATGCAAAGTTGCTGCATAATTTGCATGTAGGTATGCGTTAAATATACACCAGAAAATGGTAGGTATATGAATTTTTCTAGACTAGATTATTTTTGTACAATTGTGGAATTTTGAATCCGAAAACATGCAATACAAAGACCACCTTTATTCTATGTCTGTAGGTAACCATTTACACGAATAAGTACTTTTTTGTTTCTCATCCCGATGAAATTACGATCTTCCGAATTTTGATATTCTTGCCTTGACAGGTCTGGTTTTAACTGCCGCTTGATAATGGAGATATTACTGTATGTTATAATAGATTTTTATCAAGATGAAATAAGTTTTATGTCAACATTAGCTCGAGGTCTACCGATGAGGGGAATAAAGAGATGAAAAGAGAAATCGATATAAAGACAGATGACATCAGCTGTGATGAAATGCTTAACATTAGGGTGGGGTTGGTGACAGCCTATGTTAAACAAGCATATTTGAGAATGACGTCATTTTCATTTAACCTCTATTACTTCTTCTAATGCATACAGAATGCAAATGATTAATAAAAAATATGCGCCTGCGCGACTTTAATCTTTGCAATGACGAAACATCGGTAATTTTGTCGAAATAGCGGTACGTCGAAATAACGGGACGTCTAAACAATAAGACCTATTGGTCAAAACAACGCTACGGATATTTCGGAAATCCAAGTATCAAAGAAATTGTCAAAACAACGGATTGTGCCACTGTTTCGATAGCTCACTATTTCGACATGTTGAAGTAACGGTATTATTGTCTCAGCGTTGGTACAACTTTGTCGGAACGATGGGACGTCAAATATAGGGAAACAGTCATTTTTGATTTGCCAAAAGCTAACATATGATAAAACCTTTTCTTCATAATGAAAATACCCAAGAGCTCAAAAAATGAAATTACAAACCACGGAAACTCAACTACATGAATCTGGCGGCGGCATTGTAGATTGTCAAACGTGACAATCGCCGTCTAACGCAAAGGAATGTAAATGTCATACAGAGTCCTAACGTAG
>Ga0099797_101373_pt1 | contig 13004 bp, 7 predicted proteins | sample Uncmet_Sort48C_1_FD_89871 | JGI IMG/M metagenome (GOLD analysis project Ga0099797, IMG submission 89871) | Marine eukaryotic communities from CALCOFI LINE 67, Pacific Ocean - C012_Sort48C_1 | ecosystem: Environmental > Aquatic > Marine > Oceanic | place: Pacific Ocean: Monterey Bay | collected... | reverse complement strand
ATAGTTTTGATTATGAATATGACAACAGGCGTAATAAGAATCAGGATTATGGACGGGATAACAGAGGAGTGAATTATCACAACAAAAATAAAAATGATCGAGGACGACGAAAATTCGTGGATGAGTATCAAAGTTATAGCAACGTGTATCAAAATCATAACAATGATGCGTTTAATCCATCTTCCCAACATAAAAGCAGAAACGCAAAAAAGTTTAAAAATCATAAAAAATTTAATGAAAATGTCAAATGTTATACATGTGGTGAGCATGGTCATATGGCAAAAGATTGTCCACAAACAAAGTGTTATGTATGTGGTGAAACAGGGCATTTTGCAAGGCATTGTCCGAACGACAAGTGAATATATATAATATTTAAATAGAAAAATGTAAAATACGAATTTTTGTGTGTGTGTAAAATAAAAAAGAATTATAATATAATTATATATATGTAAATTATGCGTGATGTATGAAAAATATTGATAATACAGTGTGATATATGTGCATATGATAAAATATTCTAAATAAGGGGTTATTTTTCCGTTTTTAGGCGGTACACAGCAGGGGCTAAATGTCCGCTTTTGTAGCTCTACCACTACTGGTGGTAGCTGGCTAGAGCTAGAGCTAGAGCTAGCCAGGCTAGCTCCAGCCTACGGTAAATTAAAATTGCAAACCATGGTGGTACTTTCTTACGAGGGTAAGCTGGTAAGCCAGTAAGCCAGTAAGCCTACCACCAAAAGTGGTACTGTATCCGACAAGTATTAAATAAATACTTCTCTTTTTCCAAAAAATTATTATACTGTTACCTCGTTCTAGTTCCAGCAGTAATTATCAAAGCAGATACGTCCTCGTAATAAGCTCTCTGCACTCTGCACTCTACCACTGGTGGTATTCCAGGACTCCAGTCCAGCACTCTGGCATTACCAGGTAAATACACAGTAGCTATCCTCTCGTATTTATAGTCTATTATTATACGACGAGGAGTAATAGTCTAATATACCATTAATGCATAATATATATATATTATAAATAGTAGCTGTGATAAATCTCAAAGTAAATTGACAATCAAAATCGAAAGTATAAAAATAACAAGTAACAAAATAAGCTCTGTATATAGTTAATTTTTTACCATTCAGCACACTTAGTATATGCACACGTATCCATTTAGTGCCAAAATAAAAATGATAGTAAACAGACATGAATATTTACAATGAGTAACAAGTGTATGTAGCAAAAACTCTTATAATACGAAGTACTCTCCTCTTTTGCACAATCAGATTTGTAATATATTTCTTCAACAACAGAAAGAATAACTTCCGAAAAGAAAATGTCTACAATCGACATCTTTCGCTTCAGTACTTTGCAAGTCGGTACCTGTCGAAAATGTGCAAAATCACAAAGAAAAGCATGGGGTAGTAAAAATGGTTCTCCTGATTTATGTAAGCATCAAAAGGCTAAACTGCGTAAGTCTATTGAAGGCAGATTTTTAATAAGTGCTTCAACAACGAAAGAAACCCTTCAAAGTAGAACTCGTAAGCGATATCGAACAAAGCGAAGAGCGGCTAAGTCATTGAAACCAATACAGCGCCCTTCTCACTCAACCCGTAAAACGAATTCCTATTACAACCTCACCAAGCATCAACGTCGTATTACAGTGTCTAAAACATTGCCAAAATTACGCGGAGCCCATCACTTAAATAAAAATGCTAAGAAATTAACCTGGCGAGGTGGACTTTTTGAACCAATGGAAATTAATGAAGAAGCATTAATTGAACACATTTTTGACATATGTGATGAATATGGATTAGGCTTTATACATAGAAGTACATTTTTGACAACATTAAAATTTAACGAAGAAATTCAAGCTGCTGTAACAGGATCTAAAGTTTTAAAACGGTTAGCAAATGAGGAAGCTATTCAAAGTAAATTTATGAGGTTTCGGACAAGGCATGTTCAGAATATGAAATTAGATGAATTGTTTCGCTTTTTAGGGAAAAGGCCAGAAGAAACGCACCATTTTACAATCAATGGCAGTCATGATTCATTAAAAAATGGTTATGAAACAGCTGATGGTTCTATTCGGTTTGGAACACCTGATACGATTGTCTCAACTGCATTATATACGGCGCGTAAGAAAGCTGCTATTACTCCACCAGTTGATCCTGCATATGTATTTTCAAAACAAGGTATTATAAATCGTAAATTAATGTTCCATCAACAACATTTAATGTCTTTAAAACGGAAATTAATAGATATCATACGTTATAAAATACAAGAAAAAACAGTCATGCAGAGAGTATATGAAGCTGGAGAATCTTATAAAACTTGTTTAAAACTATTAAGTCGTATTTTTGATGACAATGGAAAAAGCAATAGTAATGAAGATGATGATGATGATAATAAAAATAATGATAATAACAATATGAACAACAATGTAAATAAGAAACGCAAGAGGAATAGCAAATCAAATAAAATAAAGAGCATTATCAACAACAATAATAAGAACAGCGACGGAAACAATTCAATAACATCATCGTTGCTATCGCCAACTTTATCTACATTTAATGCAAAAAACATCAATCTTAGTGAAAATTTACTGCTTGCTGTTGGTCCAGTCCTTTCTGCAACAGATTTACGTATACATACAGTCGATAAGTTAATCTACTTGTATGAAAAACATAAAATTATGAAAGCGAAAATACCTAGATTTCATTTTTTAAACTATGAAATTGGTGAAAATTTTCGTAAAAGTATAGTAGCATTAGAGAACGATTTGCATTTAGCGCTTGGTATGGAAAATTATGCTGAAAAACAACTTACAGCTGCAGAATTGAAATATATATATATAGCATTGGATGAAAAATATCAAGCGTTTGAAAAACGTGCTAGTGAGATGTTGTGGATGTTAGAACGGGACAATTGGCCAAATAATTATCGAGTTAGAATGGCTGCGACTGGCTTTCAAAATTTATGGCGTACTATGAAAGCGAAAGAGAAATATAAAAAAAAGAAAAAATTATTATTGATACTACAAAATATTATGTCAAAACGCATAACGCGATGGCTACGAAAGCGTATAGCAATAATGAAGCAAAGAAAATTCACCAAAATATTGAAACATCTAATGGCAACCAATATACAGCGAAGTTATCGGGGTAAAATTGGAAGAAGACATAGTATTAAAAAAAAAAGGAGACATTTAGCAGCAAAAAGGATACAACTTGCATTTAAATCAAGAAAGTTGTTGATGCGCTTAAAAAAAAAATTACGACGACTTCGCGCGACAAAGAAGATACAAAAAGCTCATAGAGACATGCTTGTTAGAATTAAATACAAAAAGCTAAAAGCACGTCGAGCACGTGTATTATTGTACAAAAGGCATGTTTTTGATCAAAAAGTTCAAGATTGGAAACGATCACGAATGAAGAAATTTGCAACACAAAAATTGCAAAAAGTATATCGCAAATGGAGAAAGAAGAAATGTGAATTAGAAAAGATTGAAGCAATGTTACGTGAAAAACGGAATGTATCAGCGTTAATTCTCCAAAAAAACTGGAGAGTACACTTAACTTATTTAAGATTAAAACGTTTAAAATATGCAATAAGAAAGTTACAACGTTGGCATAAAGCAATATTAGATAGATGGCATTTTATAATATATCGTGAAAAAATGATTATAATACAGAAATTATGGCGAGGACGAAACGGAAGGGAGAAAGCTAAAAACGTACGTAATGAACATATCAAAAAGCATAGAAGACTTGAAGAGGAAAGAATAAATGCATCAATATTAATTCAAAAAGAATCACGTAGGTACGTTGCAGTGAAAAAATATAAACAATTACAATTTCACACAAAATCAGCAGTAACCATACAACGTCAAATGCGCGGGTCCATAGCTCGTAAAATCAAAATACCAAAGAGAAAAAAATCCATAGTAACAATTCAACGATATGGAAGAGGTATGACGGGAAGAAGGCGTGTCAATAATATTAAAGATCAACAGCGTTTTGTGAAACGGCATAATGCAGCAACTCGTATACAAACTACAATGCGCGGTATATTAAGTCGAAATCGTGTGAATGCAATCAAAGAACAGAAACGAATTGATTTTTTGAGGCGTAGAAATAAAAATATTATTCTCATCCAGAGACACGGCCGTGGATACATAACAAGGAAGAGAATGATTGAAATGAGTTTAAAGAAGAAGAAAAATGAAGAATTTGCCAAGGAGCTAAATGAACGAAGGAAACAGGCTTCAATTACAATACAAAAAAATGCCAGAGGGCGAATGACTAGGAATAATCTAAATGAAAAAAAACGAAAACAGAAGGAAAGGGAAATATATGCCGCTATTCAAATACAAAAACAAGGTCGTGGCATGTTATCTCGCAAGCATGTGAAAGAAAAACAGCAGAAAATTTTACTAGACTTGTGCATAGAGGAAGACGACGATGAAACAAGATTGGAGAAATCGTTCAAAGAAAATAATGCATCTGTTAAAGTACAAGCACTTGTACGTGGTCACCTTGATAGAAATTTAGTTGAACGAAAAAAGGAAAGCAATGCAAGAGAAAACAAAGCAGCAAATGATATTCAAAGAATAGTTCGTGGAAAACAAGGCCGAAACAAAGCAAAACGAGAAGTGCTAGTAAAACAAACACAAGACAAAATACGAGCAATGGCAGCCGAGGATATCCAAAAAACTGTACGTGGTCATTTAGGTAGATTAGCCGTTGCAGATTTAAGACTAGAGAAACAAACTAGAGCACGGTTTCAACGGGAACAAAAAGCAAAAGAAGAGGAATTTTTGAGGAAAGAGAGGGCGAGTGAAAAAAGTGCACGCGAAACTATGTTTGAAATGGAAAAGGAATCTAGAGCAAATGAAGACTGGTTACGAAAACTTGCAGACCAAGCCGAAAAAGCTCGAATAGAAAGGCAAAAGGAGAAAGAGCGTGAAAGATTGGAAAAGAAAAAGAAATCAGAGGAAGCTTATATCAGACAACGCTTGGAAGGAATGCGCGACGCATTGTCAAAAGCAAAGGACAAAGAGTCCATTGAAGCAATTGCATTTTTAATCCCAGATAATGAAGGTGATGAATTTTTAAAGCTGAAGAATGAAGCAATGAAAATGATCAAAAAGCTAGAACAAGGAGAAAAAGAAAATGCATCCACTTTAGAAAGGTATCAAATGTCACAAAGAGCGGACGAAGAGGAGTGGACAGAAGCATATGATGAAGATTCTGGTATGACTTATTACATCAATGTGAATACTGGTGAAACATCTTGGACAAAGAATGATATAGATGCAAATAAGAATAATAATGATAATATCAATAATGATAATGTTGATTCCAGCCAAGCAAATTTAGCAACATCTGATAGATCATCAAATATATTTGAAAGAGTAGTAAAACGTGTGGAAGAAGAAGGGGTTGATTCGTAGTACGTATATTGTGTAGTATATTACTATGATATCAATATTTTTTAAATATTTACTGTATAAAAATGTATAAGGAACCGGGCACCGCCGCACCGCCGGGCACCACATCAAAGCTACAAAGTTGCCACAAAGTTAAAGTATTAACATAAAATATAATTAAATATAATAATATTATATATTTTTCGATTATGAGAATAATATCAACACACTTGTGTGAGATAGATTTATTTCAGTTATTTTATTCTTTTGAAGAGTAGGAATTATCATGAGTAAATTAAAAATTAATATTATGCATAAAATTAAATATAATATTATTTTTACGAAGCTTCGTAAAAAAGAGAAAAATATATTTTACGCACACAGAGATATTTTTTAATTTTTTCTTTGTACACTATCAAGTTCACAACTACCTTTACCCTTTGATATCGCATTGCCACCACCACCACCACCACCACCACCATCATCATCCGCTACATTATTCATTTTCTCAATATCATCGAATTTCAATCGTTTTCGTTTTCCAAGGCACCATGTGCAAAAGCAGATTCCACAACAACATGTTAAGACGAGGAAAAGTACATTGATAAGAACCCAAATGGCAATAGTTCCTTCCGCATCGCCATCGTGATTTGGTAATGGATCGTGGTGCCAAGATAATTTTTCATATACATCATCCAGAATACTTTCCGTGTAAAACCCTTTTACTTGTTTCCAGTAATACCCAGATACCGCAAAGTCTTTCACGACTTGGTCATTTGTCACGGCAGACGGACCAATTTCTTTATTTGGATTTTTAGGATCAATTGATAAAAAGTAAAATGCTTTGCTAGACATATGTTTTGCCGCTCCTGCAGTAGCACCAGCAAAATAACCATTTTGACTACTAATAAATTTAGCATCCTGCCAAACAAATGCCGTTGTAAGTTGTGAATTTGGTGTAGTTAGCAATTCTTTGCCATACCCAGCTGGGGCAGAGAAAACAGATGTTCTAGACATGTCTTGCGTTACGTTGTGGACATAGCGCATTCTTAAAAGACGCTGGAAAACATCGCGGGCGTGTGCAGGTGTCCAGAACGGGTCAAGCATGCTGACTCTCTCTGGTTTCAGGTAAGATGGAATAATACCAGCATCGGCAGCCGCAGCAAGGCGATAACTGGCCCCAATAACAACGCTTCCTCCAAGTGAATGCCCGACTAAACGAAGCTTGAACCCTTTCTCTGGATTTGCCCCTTCAGTAGATGCTACAATCGATTCGTACAATAGGTCGGAAACGCTTGGTATCGAGTTGGCCAATGGTTTGACAAACGTTCCATCTTTTTTTTTCCAGCGCATTGGGTAGGGAGCATCACAGACATCTAAAACGGGTAAGCATAGTGGCCATATTTTAGCTTCAGCCCCTTCAACATTTGGTTCATCGGCAAATTGAGTCCAATAAAAAGAACCAACATTCCAACCAGCTTCAATCCATGCGTCTGCCATAAGAACCCCGTCAAATGACGTGAGCCGCTCACGGCGTGCACTCTCACCTGCGCCTGGTTGGTACCCATGCGAGTAAATCAACGTCGGTTTGTTAGGATCAAAATATTTAGAAGGCCCAAATCCAAGTCCAGTAACATTGTTAATGATGGGATGCAACACATCACCCTTTCCCCACCACATTATTCCATAATAATTTTCAATCCCATTAGGGTGCGCCTCTTCCGCTGTCGTTACGCTTTGTGGTATCCCCACTGGACCCACCAACCATGAAATAGAGTAACCCGTACAAACCACCCAAACAACAAACCAGAATATTACACAGCAATATTTCACATTTTTTCCTACTGTAATCCACGGATGGTCGTCCCGGTCAAAAGGATCAGACGCCCATGTTCGAACCGATGTAGATATACTTCGCAACATGTATGCGTATCTAATATATAGTATATATATATACTATAGACTAGACGACTATATATATTATTATATCATATTATATAATGTAGATGTTCAATAATAATAATAATAATAATAATAATAATATATATATATATATGCACATATGCACATATATTATTATATATATAAATTATAAATATAAAGAAGATATATATATAATTGAAATAATAATACTGTACATGTGCATATGTTGTTGTGTTGTGCAAAAATTTTTTACTAGAACTACGATATTAGTGTGGTGTGTGCGTGTGTGTGCGGGCCCAGCCAGCCAGCTGGTGATGTGGTGTTGTTAAATTGTAATGTTTATCGATAAAGTAAAGGTAGCTCCATGGTGAATACATACAGTATATCTATGCTATTTGGTTTTGGGTAACGTAAACGGTGTGATGTGCAATGCCAGGAATGCACAATCCACAGGCAATACATAATCTAAATATATTATAATAAAAAAATTAACAAACACTATTTTCCATATTCTCCCTGATACATAGAAGAATAAATAAAATTGATGATAGAAAAAAAACACGATACGCACACATATATGCATACATTGTTCATAACGAATTCTTAAATCATGAATTCCGTTGCATCATCAACAACATCAAAATTTAAATATTTATTTGTATATGGTACGTTAAAAAAAGGTTATACAAATTATACTAGATATCTAAAGCATTCAAAAAATTTAGGACGTGCAAAATTTATATCACCAGCCATAACAGTAGAGAAATATCCTTTAATCCTACGCCCAACAAATCGACTGCCAAATACAAGAGGGCCTATATTGATGACAGCACACCAAGAGGATAAATCAAAGTGGTATCATATTGACGGTGAATTATGGAAAGTTGATGAAATAACCATGAAAGCTTTGGATATTTTAGAGGGTGTGAATAGAACCAATCAGTATCATCATGAAAATATTCAGGTAATTCATAAGGATAATAATAATATTATCAATAATTGTACATGTTACTTTTATACAACATTGGGTATGGATGATGAATTGTTGAAAATTACTCCGTTACTACCATCATATGATGATAAGGCTCATAATGAATATAAACCATCAAATGAATTAAATACTGAAATATTAAAAACCATTTATACAGATACAATAACATGTAAAAGATGTAAGCAAAAATATGTAAACGAATATAATACTAACAAGTCATGTAAACATCATAGCGAATCGTATGCTGGGGAAACGAAACAACGATGGCAATTACCTGGAGATACTGATGGTAGTGCTGAGATACATTTTTTTTACAGTTGTTGTGGTAATTATGATGAAAATAGTGAAGGTTGTCATACTAGCAAACATATTTCTTACGATGAGGATGATACTATACTTTATAAGGAGTATGATTGAAGTATTTTTTGTTTTTTTTAAATTTTTAGGCCGCATTAATTTATTTTTAATTTACTCATGATAATTCCTACTCTTCTTCAAAAGAATATACAAATTTAACTGAAATAATCCTACGAAGTTCGTATCTCACACTAGTGTGCGTTGATATTCCCATAGAGAATACCAATGAAGGTAAATAGATGGGTATCAACTACTCATTAGCAGTTGATGAAAAGCGAACATCAACAAGAAGGCGTAGAATAAATTGTACCGGGGTACAAGTCATTATACGACTCACCAAATGCACATTTTAAAGCAACACGATTATTATAAGCGCAAGTTTTAATAATCGCGGTTTGTATGATACTTATATATATAACACATATATATATATTATGCACAAATACGTAAAAACAATAATATGGTACATAGGTAATTACTTCTCTCTTTCTATCTCTTAACAAAACATAAAAACATTATCAACGTTTGAAATTACACATTTTTTATATCAAAACTTTTTTTTTCAAGTGTTTTGCACTTTTAAAATATTTGTGTTTTGCAATTCAATCATGTCATCTAATCTAATTATGAAAAGAGTTCATTTGTATAATCATATTACATCATACCAAAAGAATAAAGAATAAATATCACAGTCAATGGTAAAAAACAAAAAGCGCAACATAATACAGGTGCAGCATATGTACCTTCTGATGTTAAATATCATACAATTTCATCATATACATATTTCCAATATTCTTTATTTTTCTCGTTCATCTTCCAATAGTTTTCATTTGGTTCTTTTATTATATTATTAATTCTAGCGTCCTTGATTTTCTCTTCCATACCAATTAAAAGTGGTGTATCCGGGTTCATCTTGATTTCTCCCTTCTCATGATTCATTTTGTTTATTTACATGTACTATGGTTCTCATTCATACATCATATATACAACTATCTACCACTACATGTCTTTTCCATATTATACCAACAGTTATCGATATCTCTCATATATGTGTATACGTATTATATATATATTTTATATATACTATATTTTATTTTACCACCCACCAGATTTGCAACGTGATGCATTTATATTAGAGCTCCTCGTATATATTATTTAATACTTTTAAGGGATTTCTGATGGCAAAAAATAAACTGATGATAAACTTGTACATACGAGGAGCAATCCAGCCCTGGGCCAGCAATCACAGGCAATAGAACGGGACAGCTTGCTAAAAGGCTTGTACAATTTACAATCGGATATTTAGCTGGTTAGCACGTGTCGGCGGGGCGTCGTCGTCGCAACAAAAGGTGCATATCATTTTTCAGAAACTAAGAATTATTATTAAGTCATTGTATACATAGTACACAAATTAAAACAAAGGAGAAGATACTTTCTTTTGTCGTTTTGGATTACATATTGATTTATCACCATTTTTAATCAAGTGTGTACGTTTCTCTTTGATAATCCAGTCCACCTTGCGATTAATTCTCGTTACGATAATTAGTTAATATATTGTTGTGTTACATATAAATTTCGTTGAAGGAACCCTATTATAGGTTCTTAATATTTTTTTTTTAGTTAGTGTATATATATATATATATATATTAATTGTCACATTTTATTAAGTATATATATATATATATATATTTATTATGTCAAGTTTAGTTTTGGAAGAGATAAAGAAAGAGGATGAAGAAGAAGTAGAAACGTTTGATTTAAATAGTAGCGATACAAGTATATCAAGCGTTGATTCTGTAGACACAACTTTATCATCAGTCACTGACACTGATTTTTGTATTATGTCAAACTTTACAAATACGCTGCTCAATATATTATCAAACAATGAAGATAATAAGCCGTATACACCTGATATACTTGCAACAACATTTAATAATTTTGTAAATAATGATATTCATTGTTTGGATAACATAGAATTATTGAATATTGATAAAAAAATAATTGTAAATATATGTCGTGATATTAAAGTTCAACATCCACATTTATGGACAAAAGATATTGCCAAACTATTTGGTGCGTTATTGAAAACAATTTCTAAAGCAAAATTACATGCGTTGAAAGCACCGGAGGAACCTGTTGAAGGTTCATATGTTGAAGCATTTTGGGCAAATAAATCATGGTGTTGTGGACAAATTCAAAAAGTACATTATTACAATAGTGATGGTACTGCAGCAGGAACTGCAGGAGGAACAACGTTAACATCATCGGTATCAACAAATAATGATAATAATGATAATAATAATAATGATAATAATAATAATAATAATAATAATACTTTAAATAATTCGAAAAGGAATAGTACGACAGGTAAGATTGTAAAATATGATATCTCGTATTTAGATTCATCCACAGAAAAAGATATTAGTAGAGACAGAATACGATTGCTAGACAATAAAGCTAAATATTTAGCAGAAGCGGTAAAAAAAGAAAATTATTCATTATTATTTCAATATATGGCAGAATTTCAAAATGATGCTAATACAGAACGTATTGGATGTGGTTTAATGGCATTGATTGTTTATAGTCCAGAGTGGAGACAAAATATTGGCGATTCCCATAAATTACCATTGCTTCAAATGGGTGCTGGAAAAACATTGGCACGAGTCATTCAACGTAATAGTGTGGTTCCTTATACTAATGAAGATATACAAGAGGCAACGGATGAAATTAAAGATAGTGTTGCTGCAATTGATAAAGCACTTCGTGCAATGTATAATTTTACATTTCACCAAGTTGATAGTGTGCAAGATACATTAGTACGCACATTATTAACTGATGGAGCAAACGAGGTGTTGTACGACGCATTGCAAGCGTTTCCACATGTTCACGATGTGCAACGTTGGGGACGGTTAACATTGCAACGTTTACATAATAATTCCAGGTATCATAGTGATAGTGATCGAGATGGAAGTTGTAGTAGTGAAGATATCGAATCGTAGTGTGTTTGTAATCTATACTAGTAGTTCTTTAGTAGCCGCCTTAAAAAATTAGATATAGGATTGATTTGTATGCTAAAATATATACTTAATATTTGGAGCCGTTTGAACACTTATCTAAATCGGACATCTTTTTTCAGGAGACTTTTTTAAGGTCAATCTTCCACACCCTCAATCTCCGGGTTCAAAATGGAATATGCTAATTAACGATACCATTATAAAAAAAAAAACGTTTTGACCAATCACAATACTGTAAAACAATATTAATTTATATATATATCATCATAACCTCATATTTAAACAGGAAATTATATGTGTACATAAAACATAATATCATAAAAAAAGAATAACGAACATAATTTCATCTATCTATCTATCTAATTAGATTAATATCACTTATTTAATATTTCAATATATATATTTAGATTATTTTACTGTACAAGGCAAAAAAGATGTTGTACAATAAATTATTCATATTAACGTTTGTATTATTTGCATTATCATCAGATCATGTTGTATATACAAATGCATTAACGGTATCTTCAGCACAAGTTGCAAATGGTGCACCAACGAAATTAGTAATTACATTATCGGCAGCTGTAGATGATGCTGGTAGTACTTTGGTTGCTACCGAATTTCAAGTAAACATTGCAGGTGGTGGATTTGTAGCCCCATCTGCTGCAACTGTTGTTGGTGGTAATATTGAATTGACCATTTCATCCGTAACACATGGTCAAAGTGTTACATACACATTTACGGATACAAATTCTAACATTGTAGATGCTGCTAACCCCACCCCCAACGAATTAGCAACGTTTACTTCGAAAACTGCAACCAACAATGTCAAACCAGTATTGTCATCAGCAACTGTTGCAAGTAATACTGCGGATCAAGTGGTACTGACCTTTGATGGCACGGTTAATAACCAAGGATCTACGGGGAACTATGCCGTTTCTGGTGGCTTTACGGTACAAAGTATTAGTAAAAATGGTGCTACAGTAACCCTTCAATTGGATAAACCAGTGCAAAATGGAAATAGTCCAACTGTATCTTACACTGCTGGAGCATTAAGTATGTCAACTGGATTGACGGTTGCATCGTTTACAAATAGCGCAATCACGAATAATGTTGCATGGGCTGTATCGACCACGGTTTCACCAACCACAATTGGTAGAAATAAAGGTACATGCACCGTATATGCTGGTATGTTGTTAGTAGCTCAAAAAACAAAAGTTTTATAGTTTTATACACAGTATATTAATTATTAAAGCTATGTCATACAGTACACACAGCAGTACAGTATGGATACTGGATACTG
>Ga0099797_101372_pt1 | contig 13017 bp, 20 predicted proteins | sample Uncmet_Sort48C_1_FD_89871 | JGI IMG/M metagenome (GOLD analysis project Ga0099797, IMG submission 89871) | Marine eukaryotic communities from CALCOFI LINE 67, Pacific Ocean - C012_Sort48C_1 | ecosystem: Environmental > Aquatic > Marine > Oceanic | place: Pacific Ocean: Monterey Bay | collected... | reverse complement strand
TTTGTTGTTTGTTGTTTGTTGTTTATTGTTTGTTGTTTAATGTTTGTTCTTCAATGTTTGTTGTTTGGGACATTCGTGCCGGAGTACAGTAGACAAGCAAAGAAAATTAACGCACACATGTGACGTTGACATGCGGACAGCCGCTCGGTACATTAAGATAAGTGGCACTCCCATAATATTGCAGCCTAAAGGGTGTCACTGGCGCGATGTTTTGAAGTTTATGTTTGAAATGCCGCTTGGTGCACTAGAATGAGGGTATTGACTTCTAACGGACGCCATCATGGCAATTTTTTTGAGTTTTAGGTTTCATTGGGCTCTTTTGGCCTGTCTTCGGTGGTTTTGGGGAACCATTGGGCTGCCTTAGGTTCCTTTGGACGGCCATTGGGGCTCCATTTGTCACCCATGGGGGCTCCATTCGGGCGCTTCTGGCACGTCATTGGGCTCCATTTGTCGCCGTTGGGGATGCATTTGGGCACCTTTGGCTGTCATTGGGGGTCCCTGTGGGGGGACTTTGCGATCGTTCTCTGCAAAAAACTAAACATCATTTTTTATTTATTGTTGCAACAAAAAACAAAACAAACACAAAGTGTGATAATGTATCGGTACTTGTGGGTCCAAATGGACCACTCTAAGCTAAAAAAACGTTTTTTCTCCCCCCCAAACGCAACATCGAGTTTGTATGCATATTTGTTGGTCTAAAGGCACTTCACATAAATTCGTTCACCAGACTTTTGTGACGAAACCCCAATTTTTACAATACCAAGCTGCTTCGAAAAAAAAAAACAATCTTGAAATAGAAGAATCATGCCTCATTGAGTTGACTTCCCTTATTTGAATTCAACGAAGTTAAGTGTATTAAAACTCCTCGTGAGCACTCCACTGGTGCCGGAGGCACGGTGGCGGATACATAGTTTATATATGGCAGCGTCCGATTAATTGTCCGTTGTATTTGTACTAAATAAAAATGTTCGACGCTGGTCAAACAAATACAATGCGTGGGCGCGCCTGAGAGCCCTCGGGGGACCATCTGGCGAGTGTCATGCTGATTGTGTGCCTTCCGAAATTTATCTGTGCAGTTGATGTTTGTTATTTGGGCCAGAACTGGTCTTGAACCAACATGCATGTGAGCCAAAATAAAAATGAGGCGGCCCAAAATTGGTCTAGAACCAACATGCATTTGAGCCAAACAAAAAGTGAGGCGGCAGACAATTAGCATACACCCCACCAAATTTCGCGGCACGAACTCGAGTGCTTGCATCTTATTTCCATTTTGGCTTAGTTGTGCTTCGAATAGTGTCGGGAAGGGGGGGGGGAGCCAAATTCACGCATACCTTTCATGTCCGATCAATTTCCATATTTTCTCAGCCAGTGCGGTATGGTACTCATCAGCAAGCCGTTGGGGGCAATAACACAATTTATTCGCATGGTCCCTCAAACCTATTTGAAACCAGCTGGCAACTGCAAAACATGCAGAAAAACACGCAATGTCGGCCAGATTCTCAGGGATGAAAGCCGGGGCCTGGCAAAGTTTGTTTGCCCCATTTTACGTGAACACTCCTTCGATCAAGAGCTGCCACATACCCATAACATTAGTGCGCGAAGCCCTCCAGAATGCTAGCCATCCCGACCACAAACACCACCACCAAAAACACCCCTCACCACATGGTCCACATCTGGAGTTCTGCAACACAAAATTATTCATATATGTATAATATATTGAGATGGCCGATCAATTAATGCATGGTTGTGGACATTTCAGAAAAGAAAAACATATAAAAATGAGTAGGATATATATTCTGTGCAACTGTGCCCCCATGTAACGGAACCGAGTATCACAGGGACGCATCGGGATATGGTGGGGAATGGTATAAGCATTGTAATAAGTGAGTCGGGGGACGGGTCTGGGGCCATGTCAAGTCCGCATACCTTCAAGGAACAGCTCGCAGGTGGTGTGTGAAGTGGATTGCCCAAATTGTAAACTCGCATGGGTGCAGGTTGCTGGGCATGGGTGGGGATGTTTTGGGCTCTAGTGTGTGGGATGGGTGGTGAGAGACTGAGTAGTTGGGCAATGATCGTTTTGACCTCAGTTGTCCACACGTTGTCAGTCTGTGAGAGTGTAAAATGGTAGGGGGGGTGCTAGGAATAGGTGGGGATGTTGCGCCCGAGTGGGTGGGATGGCTGGTGGAAGTAGTTGGGCAATGCTTGTTTGACCCGCCACGCATTGTCGCAAACGATGCTGACTGAGGGCACACCCGGTTTTGAACCACGGACCTGCTGATCTGCAGTCAGCCGCTCTAACCACACTCACTCTCATTGAGCAAATTCGAAAAAACACCCCACTCATCCAGCCAGCGGCCAGCCAGCAGCCGCCACCAAATAACAATGTGTACGTAAGCCGCGTGGGCGGTCTTTGGCCACGGGTCCATCTCGAGCTTTTCATGCTGATTCTGCGCCTTTTCTAAATTTATTTGTGCAGTTGTTGTTTGCAATTTCAGCTGAAATAGGTTTTGGACCAACATGCATCCGGGCCAAAATAAAAAGGAGGTGTGGAAATCCGTCATACGCCATACCAAGTTTCGTCACACAAACATTAGGTAGTGGCATGTTATTTATATTTCGGCTGAGTTTTGTTTTTAAGAGTGTCGGCGAGGGGGTGCAAGCAAAATTCACGTATGCATTGTGTGTCCGACCATTTCCATATTTTTTCTTAGCCGGATCGGCATGGTACCCATCAACAAACCGTTTGGGGCAATAGCACAATTCATGCCCATGTGTACTCAAACTTATTTGAATCGGGTTGGGCGCTGTAAAACACACGGAAAAATGTCGGTAGGATGCTGAGGGATGCGAGTTGGACCCCGGCAACAATTGTTTGCCCCATTTTACGTAGACTCGCAGTCAATCGGACACAGCCATATATATATATATATATATATATATATATGCCATTAGATATGAGGACTGTTGCCTTAAACGACATGGAGGAAATGTGTTATGCTTTGCTGCATTTTCGCACACATGTGTTTTGATGCACGAAATGATTCATGTACATTGATCAAGGTTTGCACTAGTATAGGTTTCCGGTATTAGTGTCTCGCTCGCCCGAGCTGGATGGCTTCAGCAGTTGATGCTGAGCTCACGCAATATGTGGTAATCGGTGGCGCTAACGGGCCACATTGTTATGAGGTAGTGCCGGTCCTGAACACCGGCGACTTGGTGGTGGTTGCAGCGTCTAGGGAGTGTCCAGAGGGGCAATGGCTGGAGAAGCTTCCCGATGGGAGCCAATGTGGATTGAACCTGGTGCTGGTAAAACAGAGCTCGGTGTTAGCGCTGAGCCAAGGGGTGTCTCTGGTGAACCTTGGAAAGTCCGTTTTGGTAGGCGAGTTGACCAAGGCTGCAAAGAAGATGGAGCTGCAAGAGAGTTCAACAGATGCGGAGGCTACAGAGAAAGCCACCTTGATGACGGGAGTGCTGATGATGCAAAAGTCAGTTGCAGGAATGGAAGCCGCTTTCAAGAAGGAAGGCAAGAAAATGGCCGAGCGCATGGAGAAGTTGGAAGCCAGCAATGCAGAGAGTTCGCGCCCGATCGGGTCGAAGAAAACGAAGCAGCCAGAGGCCGCCGCGGTGAGTCGAAAAGCATCCACACCGGCAAGCATGTTCAAGGACTTGGAGAAGTTCCAGGGACTCTGGAAGGACTCGGGGGCGTCTGCCGGAGGCCGTTGAGGGCGGCCGGAGATCATCGACGAGGAGAAAGACGAGGACGATGCCGACCTAGAGGAGGAAGAGGAGCAAGAAGCGCCGCGGAAAGGGCCAGCCAGTGGCAAAGGTGTCAAACACGAGGTGCCGGATCTCAACGCCCTGGTCGCACTGCAGACTTTGAAGATGCTCAAGAAGATGTCAAGGAAGATGGGAGACGGAGACGAGACAGACTCAGAGGGGTCGGACGAAGGTGTGATGAGGGGCGGAGAGCCCGACTTCGCGGGCATCAACAACATGCGCAAGCGGTTTTGCCTGCATCCGGAGCGCTTTGTCCCGGCCTACACGCCGCGAACAAAGTCAGACCTCGGAGTTCGAGATCCTCGTCAAGTGTGGCGGTTCACCGACAACGGGAAACGGATGCGCGGCAAGTTTGGAACGATGTCGGGCATGTTCCAGGTGTCCATGTATGTGCTGGAGATCATCCAGTTCCATGCGGACGGCGAGGCCGAGAAGGGAGGTGCGCTCGCAGTACAGCTCGCCAAAGCGATCCATCAGATGGCGATCGACAAGGGAAGTTGGGAGAATGCGGTGTACTTGATCCCCCTCGAGGAGCCGGGAGAGCGCTCCAGGTTCGGGGGGGACGAGCGCGAGTTGAAGAGCATTTACAAGTACAAGCGCTCGATGAGAGAGCTTCGCCTTGGTGGCAAGAAGGACGAAAAGGGCGGCGACCACGGAGACGAAGGCGACGACGAGCCGAACCATGGTGGCGACAAGGACAAGGCGGGCGGTGGAAAGAATGGCATGAAGGGAAACAGAAACAACCTGTAGATGCCGGAGCTGTTGCTCGTGTCTTTGGAAAAAACATTAATTCGAAATTGGGAGACTCAACTATGCCTGCCAAAGATTTTGACACCTCCGCAGCCTGGTGGAGGCGCGCCCAGCATTCACGACCGTGTGCGAGAGCTCTCTTCGAACTTGCACGCTACACCTTTGGGCCCCTTCTGTCACTGGCTTCGTTGCATGAGACCTGTGGGCGTCAGTTCTGACCCCATGCCTGACACCATCTCTGTCGAGGAGATGAACCCTTTCGATGCGGGACTTGTTCCGTGTTACTTGCCGCGGCCGCCTTTGGAGGTCGCGCAGGCGCGCAGGAAGCAAAATGTTCGGTCAAGGACGCACAGGTCTTGCACCTTGACGGCTTGGAAATGGACTGAATGGCTTTTGGCAGCTATTAGTTTTCTGGCCCTCGGGTCCCCTAAAAGTCCCAAAGAATATGCGCACCTAGGTTCCTGGTTTGTGACAGGAAGTCAGTCTTTCTCAGCCTACCGTTTGTTTTGTCGCATCAAAGGGCAGCTCCGACTTGCCAAGCCGTTGGAACCGGCAGGTCATGGGCTGAAACGTTTGTTGCATATTTTAAGTACTCTAGATTTTTATAATAGTCATTTGCCTGATGATAACACCCATTTATCAAACTCCGCTATACAAAATCTTATATCAACCCAAGCCCTCCCCCTGGACGTGCATAATGCGGGCCTACCTGAGATTGCAGGGACGGCCAACCCTCTCGACCTTTTGGCGCCTGAGCGCGCGGCCGAATTTCGCGATGTAAATAGTAGGGTTAAAGATCCTCCTCCGGATGACTCTGAACTCCCGAAGCCATGTTATCGTGTTTCTAGGTCCTCTGAAGCTGAACTTAGGCGGGCCACGTTGAAGAGTGGACGGCCGTCCTCGTCGCCGTCCTCGTGCGGGAAAGTTGTAATCCTAAAACAAAGAAGGGTAGGTTGTTGTTGGGCGGTTTGTTTGGGGTGCCGCACTCAGAAAAATTAAGAGTGATTTTCGATCGCAGACCTCTTAACATGGGGGAAAATCAAATGCAGTAGTGTATTTTGCCTAATGGGGCAATGTTGTGTAGAATTGATTCAGAGCCTCATCAGGGTTTGTGTGGTTCTGGTGGTGACCTCAGCAAGTACTTCCATCGTCTCAAACAGTTACCCGAAGCAATAGCGCGCAACTGCTTCGGGCGACAGTTTGAGGTCGCGGAGTGTGCTGAGTTTGGCGGTGAGCATGGTGTCATGTAATTACAGCTAGGTCTAGCTGTCGTTGCAATGGGAGATTTGAACGCGGTGGATATAGCCCAGATGCGTCACCTGGACCTACTGGATAAGTTTGGGGCTGTGGATCCTGAACTGATCATAGAGTATGGCTCGCCGTTACCAGATTCCGATGTCTTGGTGGGAATCTATGTGGACGATCTGTTGGTTATGCACATCTTTGACCAGTCGCTGGATGTAAAGATAAGGGCCCTGATGAGGACATAACTGCAAAAACACATAAGGCCCATGCAGAGGGGCTGACATCCTTTACAGCTTGGGGCAATACTGTTGACTCTGAAACGGGTATTGTGGGGACGGCCATCACCAAACGCATTTCAGTTGCTTATTGTATTTTCTGGGTTTTGGAGTTCAGGAGTGTGCAAAAATTGGTACTGATCCGAGTGGTGGCTTTGTGTGTTCATCCGTTTATGCATTTCCGTATGTGTATGAGCGCTTTTCACCGAACCTACAAATATTTAGCGTCTTTTGAGAAGGACACCGATCTGGTCCCGCTGACCCCCGACATCAAGGATGAATTGGGCCTTGCCGGGCTCCTGCTTGTTTGCGCCATTACCGACATACGAACACAAGTCAACACACACATCACTGAAGCAGATGCGACCCCTACCGGAGGTTGATCTTTAGCTGCTGATATCACGAAAGAGCTTGCCAAAAAGCTATTCCAGAGTTGTCAAACAAAAGTTGCTCGTGTTATGATGCAGCAACCTGGCTTGCAATTGCCAGATCCACTGCTTGAGAAAGTTACTATGGAAGATCCCGCGATTGCCACATTGTCGGAGTGCGCTCCGTGGCGGGTGATTAGAGAAATCGAGCATAGGGAGACCCAGCATGTTAACCTGCAGGAATTTCGAGAAATGAGCTGGGCTTTTCGATATCAATGTATGAGGACACTGGTACCACCACTGCTTAACCAAAAAAACATGACGAGCTCAAGAGCATGCTCTCATCTCCCTTTGACTCGTTCGAGCAACAAGTTTGACGAACATGAGGAAGATATGTCGGACCTCACATCCAATATTGTCAAGGTGGAAGCCATTGGCTCTGGTGACTTTCAGCTCACCAACAACATGACCGAGGGTCCAACAGTTCAAGACTTGGTGGATCGACTTTTGAGAGCGGAAACCGCCACCAGGAGCCCCTCCCCACAGCACTCAATCTCAGGCTACAGTACCCCAGGTTCTGCTTGGCCAAGAAGTGTCCCTCCGAGCAACCACTTCGAATCGCCCTCGTACTTGCCAGTCCCGACCTTTGGTGCCAGTCCTGATCCTGACAATTGTTTCAACCCATCTGGTAATGCCTCTAGTAACTTTGACCGTGCCACCGACCCCACCGTTGTCGAAATCACTTGTCACCATTCCTTTGTACTCCGAAAAGTTGTGGCTGACTTCATGCAGAAGCAGGTTCGTGAAGCAGGCTTGGACAACACCAAGTTCTCAGTTGAAGGCCTGGCCAGCTTCATCACCTTCACTAACAAATTCGAGGGTGGCCGAAACTGCTGTTGTAAACAAGTTGCCCAGCTTTTGGAATCCCCGCGTGTGGACAACGGTGTTTGGAAACACCACTCGGTCCTTGGTGCTGACGAGGCCCCCACCCAGTCTACATTAACCCGGACAAGAATGGCAAGCGAATCAATCAAGAAATTGCCCTCACTAGGGTTTTTAAGGAACTCAAGGAACTGCACCCCCAGTATAGGGATCAAATTGCAGGCTTCAAGGGGGCAGGCTTGGTCCCGTTGCACTGGAAGCACTGAGTTGAGGTTGCGGTGGAGGACCAAATCACTGTCGGGCTTGACTGGAAACACGAAATCATTGAGAAGTATAGCATCAATTACAAGGATGTGGCCAAGAATGTCAAAGAGGACATCGGTGCCGGCTTCAATGTTATATGGAAGCGGTCCTAACTACCCTATCCCTCCATTGTGTCTTGGGAATATCTGTGGCGTTGGCTGGTGGAATGCTCGAGGCCTCACTCACAATCACCAGCCCACTCGCCGAATATAGATGAATGCGCTGGCCATATTCGTTTCCAAACACAGTATTATTTATGTATCGGAGGCCCATTGCTCCCAGGCAAAGATCAATCGGGTGTCTGTCAAATGGAAGTCCAAATATCGTTTCCATTTCTTCGGACTCCCGCGGCAATCAAAATGTTTCTGCCAGTGGTATCGTTTGCCTCATAAGCAAAGCACATTTTCATATATGGCTCTTCGACCTTGATGATGTTTTCCCAGGGCACGCTCTGGAGTTGTTGGCCTGGCGGCATCATGAACATCACGGTCAATCTTTCCGAATCTCTGCTGTACACAACCATGGCCTCACCAATGTGGGCATGAGAAAATTGGAAACCAAGATTTTGAATAGTACGAATGCTGCGCATCGGGACGCTTTTCATTGTGTTTTCGTTTTTGATAGAGACTTCAACCTTGCACCAAGTTTTTCGCAGCAGCCTCAGCTCGCCACCCCTGACAGGTGCAGCATTCTCAATTCTTGTCTCTCTCTCTGGCCCACATCGAGAACCAGAGACCACACCAGAAAGCCTTGCTCACACGTTATAATCGGCTTATCGAAGTTGGAATGCAAGGCAACAATCGTGTAAATATTCAGACGCTTATGGCACCCATTGCATTAACATAATTTCCGTCGCTTTGCCAGCCTCCGGTTTACTGTATCCAGGAGGGCTTCGCCCAGACCGCCGCGCTCAAAGTTTTAGTGCGAAGCGAAGGCGGACTTGAAGCAAAAGTGACCATATGCGGTACCTGTGCAGCGGATTTGAAGCGGTATTAAGCGAAAGTGAGCATATGCGGTGCCTGTGCAGCGGATTTGGGGCGAAAGTGAGCATATGCGGTACCCGTGCAGCGGATTTGAAGCGACATCGAAGCGAAAGTCAGCAAATGCGGTACTTGTGCAGCGGATTTGGTGCGAATGTCACCATATGCGGTGCCTGTGCAGCGGATTTGAAGCGATATTGCAGCGAAAGTCAGCAAATGCGGTGCCTGTGCAGCGGATTTGCTGCGAAAGTCACTATATGCGGTGCCTGCGCAGCGGATTTGAAGAAATCCGCGGCAAGGGCGGCACCTCGTGGCGGGCTGGTAAAACACGCATTTTCCTCGAAAGTGAGCGTTTTGCCCAGGCGGGAGCATCATTTGTTCGAAAACCGGCTCGGTGGGGTGCCCCTTAAGTGACTTTACAGTCACTTTACATTTACAATGTAATTGAACAGAATGAGGATTTACACTTGGCGCCCGACACGCCGTTAACGCTATGCTTAAGCATAGCGCGGCGGATTTTCATCGCAACGCCTCTACATGCAAACATCCGGTTGCCATGTATGCTGAAGGTTTGTCGGATCACAGTCCCTGCTCTCTGACCTTGCAATGTAAAAAGCTAATTTTGAGCATCAAGCGTCGTCTCCGAACACATTGCTGCAGCCATCCGCTTTTCAAAGAGCAGTGCAGGAGGCCTCTCTCGGGCATTGATTGGAATCATATGAGTGTCAACATTTCCCGCACAATTGCCAAGGTCTCTTGCAGACAGGCAGCCACCTTTGTGCGCAACTATTGCTGTAATGGGGAAAAGGAGTCAGCCCCTGTGACACCTACCATACTCAGGTCCATACATAGCCAGGTGTGTCTGGTCTGCCAAGAGGATACACAGCAAACATGCTCTTGGGGTTGTTCATTAGTGTAGTGATGACCAGTTTTCTTTCGGTTGTCTCCCCGACCAGTTTTGACATCGCTTTTATTTCGGCCAAGCCGGCTCAGCTGGACAAGGAGAAGAAAGAGCTTGATACTATCCCCAATTCATCGGACTCCCATCGATCTTATAAGAAAGTGAAGCACAAGGAGCTCCAAAGGAAGTCTGCTATTTTAAAGCCATCGGCCCCTTACCTCTCAGTCGTGGGCCTCTTTGTGGATCACAAGCTTTCTGCAGATATTGGATTCTCGCTTGCCACATAGTTTGATCCTGTGAATACGCGAGACATTTTCGGCAAAGTTGGAGCCCTGTTTTCACCTCCAAGACCAGGGACCATGGTGCTGCTAAAACGTTAATGGACCGATACTTCAAAAGGGTTAACTGAAATTGGAGTTTAGCTGTCCCCCCCACCCGTTTTGCGGTCGATTGGTTCATCTCCTCTAACAAAGTTTCGGGACCAGGTAGAGATGGCATCCCCAAACATGCATGGAAAAATGCTGGTAAAATCGGAGGTGACATTTCGTTTAACCTTTTCTACTCTTTCACCCACTCCAAACCTCCCCCACTGCAATTCAAGTGGGGTCAGGAAAATAAAGGAAAGTGATTCCTCGACCCGCAAGGTTGTCAGGTCCCCCCTTGGTACTAGGCCTCTTGTCCTCAATGACGGAAACAACAAAATAGTTGCCGGCATCGCTGCCAATGCTACTGGCCCCGTGCTCCAGTCCAGCGCCAACGCGAGTCAGAGAGGCTTTGTCAAAGGTAGGCAGTTCATTGACAACCCAGTTATTCTCGATACACATGCGCGCATTCAAGATATGCAGTGTATGCACTCTAGGGGTGTTTACCAGTTTTCCTCACCTCTCCCAGAACAGGCTGTCCTTACTTAGTAGTTGTCATTGCACTTTTTGATTACGCATATGTTTTTCTTCGTTCTCGCACATTTGGATGTTCCAAGTTCTGAGAACTACGGGTGCCCCTGATGGCTTCATAGACCTTGTAACAAGCAGATACATAGATAATCTATGATAGATTGCCAGGCTCTCATGAAAACGATTTCCCGCATGATTTCCTCTTTGAAGTCACCTCTGGCATGCTTCAAGGCTGCCCCCTGAAAAGTATTTTGTTTGTCATTTGCATTGGCGCTCTGCTTTGGTTATTTATCTCCCTCATTGTTTACCATGGTCATGGCTTTTGCACCGCATGTGCCGATGACATCGCTGTCACTCTTCGCCACATGCATCACCCCAACGTTTTCTATGACGCCTCCACATTTTTCAAGCGAGTCTCAGGACTTACACTTGCTCCCAAAAGGTGTGTTCTCATTCTTAGCTCAGTTTGTGCCAGTGTTGAAATAGCTCCTGTCAAAACTTGGCTCAGGCTTAGAATCCCTGAGTGGGAACTTTCTGAAGTCTCTAATGTTGGTAACTACCTCGTGTTTCACTTCGCCCCCCTTGGAGGCTCGTGGGTTTGGAAAGGATCCCAACCAATTCTTCCATGACCGCATTGACAACATCGCCCATGATCGTGAAGGTTGTTTCATTTCTTCGAGGCACTACCAGTCTTTAGCCTTGTCCACTCTTGAACATATTTCACAATTAGTCAAGCTGCCTGCCAATTGTTCCAAGCTAGAGCGAGCTGCTTTGCATCGCATTCTCCAGATTACCACCAACTCTCTCTCTCTCTCTCTCTCTCCAGCGTCAATCATCTCAAGCATCTTACCGACCTAAACATTGGACCCATGACACCTTATATGCAGGCGTGTATGCTTAGGGCTGCCCACAGCACTTGCTCCAATGTAAGTCAGCTATCCTGCACCCTTCGCAGTGCTGCCCATGAGCACCTAGCCCTTAGCATTCTCGGCAACCGTTCTCTGCCGCCTCCGGGATGGGAATCGCCGGCTTTTGTTTGGAACCCGCATGACTCTGTGTGTCTTAAGCACATACCAGAGGATGATCACAATCAGATAAACACAATCATTTCTTGATGGTTACAGCGACCTCGGCTAGATCTTCAATCAAATTTTATTACGATTCTTAGATCACACCATTTTGTGTATTTGCCCTCGCTTGTTTCTAGGCGTCTCACAGTGCTCTGTCCGGCTTTCGATGGTAATGTACAGTTTGCCATTGCTAACCTCGAGCCCCGACTGAGCCTTCTTGATGGCACTTGCTCCATCGCCCTTATCAAAACTATCTGTAATTCATGGGGTGCCAGCCACAGATCTCACAAAAATATAATACATACTTGCATCTTTGGATGTGCTTGTCATGGGTCTGCTTGGCCATCTGATCTTTTCCCAGACACTCTCCAGCATTACCTGATGTGTCCCATTTTCGGGTCTGTCATTAATGAGGTCATTGGTTGCCTTGTCGGCTCCTCTGCTCTGTCTCGAATCAGGATCACCATGGAGTGGCTTGACCTTCGACCCATCGTCGTAGCACATCACATATATCATTACCTCAAGCTTGGAACCCCGGTCCCTGGGTCCAGTAATTATCACCGTGATTGCGCCTCGGTTATTGACCTTGCTTTTGACGCTGCCAAGATCTCAGCCGTTGAGATCATGACCTAAAACATTCTGGTTTTTCTTTGGTTGGTCACCGGGAAAATATTCGCAAGAAATTGAATAACCCCTCTGCCACCGGATACAAAACTGAAAATACAGTAACATACAACACTTATGTTTAAGATTCTGAAAAAACACAAGCACCCTGAACTCTCGAGAGTGTTCTCCATCCCAGTACCGATTTCTATCGGGACAAGGTACCATAACATCTCTCATTCGGCCGTTTTGCGCAACCCCCTATGGTAAATTAAAATTCGACCGTTTTGCGCAACTCCCGCGGACTTGATCATGAGGGTCCCGGGGTCTGGTGATCGGAAGATAGGGTGCGAATTCTCGAATACTTATACCGCCTACAGTATGGTACATATATATATATATGCAGAGAGAGAGAGAGAGAGAGTTTTTGTTGTTTGGGGCGGGTGTGTGGGGGCGGACATTTGTATATGCATGCAGTAGATCTTTCGACGCACTTGCTTGACCTCCGCCGCCCCAGGTTTCTTGGGCATTTGGCAAGCCCGGGGGCGCCGCCCGCCGCCGCGGCGGGGCACGTCGCTGAACAGCAGCAGCACATGTCCATATAAGATAAACCCATTCATAGATTCGAAATGTAGTTAGTAGGGCTTAACACCAAAGGGGGTTCAATCCCAAAGGGGATTACACCGTATTTGGATTAAACCCCATCAAGCGAAACAGTATGAGGGAGATAGGACGGAATGCTTTATAATTGTATTGACACCGGAGGGGTGCCGTGGCCCCTGGTCTTTCCTTTGCATTTAATATATGATCCCTTAGTTGGGCTTAATCTAAATCAAGATTAGTTCCTATCGGTATTAAAGCCCACTAGTTGTAAACCCTATTAGCTACTTTCCAAGACAAATATTGAAAATCTGAGATCCACTGACGTAAGATTCAAATACAAGTATTGGGATATGTGAAACTCATATAT
>Ga0099797_101371_pt1 | contig 13018 bp, 11 predicted proteins | sample Uncmet_Sort48C_1_FD_89871 | JGI IMG/M metagenome (GOLD analysis project Ga0099797, IMG submission 89871) | Marine eukaryotic communities from CALCOFI LINE 67, Pacific Ocean - C012_Sort48C_1 | ecosystem: Environmental > Aquatic > Marine > Oceanic | place: Pacific Ocean: Monterey Bay | collected... | reverse complement strand
GGGGCAAGTTCTAAGTTTGGTAAGGTTTTGTATTTTTTTGGTGTTTTCCGGTCGCATGTCTTTTGCATCGAATTTACGTATGGAAATTGGTAAAATTGGACAAGCGATAAGATCAGAATATTGTATTTTTTGCAATTTGTGGGAGTTCTTTTGCCAGCCCTTCGGAGAAAATACATTTTCGAAAAACACACCCAAAACGAACAACGAACAGTTTTGTTTCTTAAGAAATCAAATTACAGCTAGGTCCAATGTTTAGGGTCTGAGCGTTTATGGTGCATGTTTGCGCTTGTGTAGTTCATGCAAACCTAATAAATATATCCTAGTGTCATGAAAGCTCGCAGTCGACCGTTTTAAGGGACCCGGGGTCGGGGGGTTGGAGAATAGGCTTTGCAAAATGTCGCTCTTTCAATAAGTGGAAAAACAACAAAGAAAATATCATTATATATATATATATATTATCTTTCAATCATGAGGAAAACAGGAGAGGCAATTGTGAGAACCAACAAATACTAAGAAATCATTGTTTCATTAAACAGTAATTCGGCAGATTTTTTAGGTAGTAGGTCGTTTTGTATTTTTGTATTTTTCGGTGTGGGATTGTTGCTATGGCGTCCAGTCCTGCTCTTTAGGGCCAGTGGAGCCTTGGGCATGCTTGTGCTTGCAGCAAATTCGACGGAATCGCGGGCCGGACCTGAGTATAAGGGACCCGGGTTCGGGGACTGGAAGATAGGCTTAAAAAACGTTGCAATACTGTTGACGGTATTAATTAGGCCACACCTGGACCAGATAGCAGCTTTACAAGAGGCTTATTGCACAAACCTTTTGTTCACCAAAGGAGTCTGGAAAAGTGACCTCGGGCAGATATTCGGTGTACCCGGCTCCAAATTGCGTTGTGTGTCTTTTTCGTTTCGACTGGAATTCCGGGTTTGCGAAGATTCGGGGACCGGACGAAACCAGAGTTTTTTACCGAGTTGTCCCAGGACAAGGTTTAATGATTGGCAACTTTCAAGAGCAACAATTGTTATTAAAAGTAGTTTCTGATATATTCCCATGCCAATACCGGTACGAATTCCGAGGGTTGTGGCTCAAATTATACCGGCATCCATATTTATATTGCCTCCTGTAGGTATGCTAAGAAGCTGATCCAGACCTACTCCGTCTTCCCAATGCTGTCCAACGACAGCAGCGACGTGGTCGTGCAGCCCTATAACTCAGTACTGACTCTGAAGAGGCTTCAGATGCGAGCATTGCAAAGCAGATACCCTTCAGGGAGCATGAGTAGGCCGCCTCCACAGAGACGGACATAGAAGTTTCAGAAAGAATCGCATAGGGACTTCAAGTGCAAAACAAATGGTGTATGTTTTTGGTTCTGGTTTCCCTGTGGGTCATTTGGTTGGGATCCCCTGCTTCCAAAGGGCCCTATGGGCCCATGGCGCCATGGGGCCCATGGGCCCATCGAGGCCAAGCCGCCGGCCGGCCGCCCGTCGGCGGCCGGCGGGCGGCGGGTAGAACGCAGATGGAAGGCAGATGGAAGGCAGATGGATCGCAGATGCAATGCAGATGGAACGCAGATTCGGAGGTTTTTGAACAAAGCAACCTCCCATCAGTTGCGATCTAAAGTAGGCCGCCCGCAAAGAGCCCAAAAGTTATATCAGAATTGGGAATTAGCTCCAAGCTCCCCAAGCTCCATATACTATTACCAGCACATAACTGAAATTATTAGTAAAATGATAAATCGATCTTAAATATTGTTTTTTTTGTGGATCAAGGGCGTGGGCCCGGGCCCCGGGCCCCCTATTCCATTTTCCGTATGCTGTCCAACCAAAGCAGCGATGTAGTCGGACCGCCCTATAAATAGATTCCCTTTAGGGGGCATGAGTTGTAAGGGCACATGGTATTGATCCGTGGCGAATTGCATAATATATGAAATGTTTATAACACATGATAATATATAACATCTTGCAAGTAATTACATGGCAGTCTCTGGCCTCGTTCGATGGCAATGTTGATGATGTTGAGTTTGTTTGTCATGTCCATCCCAACCCTATGGACTGCACTTCGCAGGCGCCCCAGCTGGCTTCCTCCCAGGCTTGTTCTTTTGCCGACTGCAACTCCACCTATCTCTTTTGGCCATCATTTTGTTGCAGCTGCTCGCTCTATGCGATGGCGATGCCCTGGTTGATCTCTGTCTTTTCTTTCTGTCTTGCAGGTATAGGTGCAGCCCTCGCAATCTTGATGTGCGTGGGGACTCCGCATTCCATGATGATCACCCCCCCCCCCCCGTGACTAACTATCGGACAGACTCTGCCCATCTCTCCTGGACCATTATTTGTGCATGCAAAGCCAAGCAATCAAAATCCATCCCCGCCTGACCTCGTCGGACAGGCTTTACCCATCTCTCTCCGATCCAAGGGGTTGGCTATAATTATGGTATGCGGAGTATATTAATTCGGTTTTCCAATTTGACATCAAGAATACATGCAGTTTTTTCTTCCTTTATTAATGCATAGCATGTTTTTATGTTTGATCAAACATAACAATTAATTCATAGCATGTTTTCTGTTTGAATGATTGGTTATGTTTATGTTTGATCAAACATCAAACACATGCAGTGAATTCATTTTATGTTTAATCAAACATAAAACATGCTATGTTTTTTATGTTTGATCAAACATAAAACATGCTATGAATTATGTTTGATCAAACATAAAAACATGCTATGAATTAATTGACGTTCGCAGTGCTCCTCACCATTTCAATGCCTTGACTGTTATCAGTCCCCACCCTTATGACCAGCCGACCAACTCTGGAGGCTGCTGCGACCCTTTTAATTTGAAGTGCATGGAGATTATTCATCCCCTGCGAGAGAATACATAATGACATATTCCTAGCTGTTTTTCGGGGCAAGTTTTAAGTTTTTTAAGGTGGTGTGTTTTTTTCGCGTGTTTCCGGTCCCGGAGCCTTCAAAAGAGGTCGGGGACGTGTTTAAATGCATCGGGGACGTGTTTTGCATCGAATTTCCATATGGAAATTTGTGAAATCATTGGGAAATCGATAAGATCCGAACATTTTGGGATTTTACAATTTTGAGAGTTCTTTTGCCAGCCCTTCAGGGAAAATACATTTGCGAAAAACGCACCCAAAACGAAAAATGAAAAGCTTAACAAATATCAAGTTTTTTAAGCAACCAAATTACAGCTAGGTATATATATATATATATATATACCCTGGTGTTGACCCGTGCATATTCATGCACGGAGCTAGGTGGAGCAGAGTAAAGGGCATCGGGGTGAGGGGCTAGTTGAATGGTTATTTTGAAAGTGATTTGGAATAGTGGGTTCGGCTCAAGTGTAGTAAATGACTTCGCTTGAAAGCATGTGCTTTCGAGTGCAAAGCGGTTCTAGTGCGGTAAATAGCAAGTAATTTCGAATGTAGGGTGGCTCCGGTGCGGTAAATTTGGTGCTTTCGAGCGCCCGGTTGCATGATATGCGGTGCTTGTGCAGGGTATTTGCGCGCTGGGGTATAGTCAAGTATCCAAAGTGGAGTGAAAAACAGTGTTTCCGAGCGCCCAGTTGCACGATATGCGGTGTCTGTAAAGTGGATTTGGGACGAAGCTCGTAAGCGCCCAAGCCTCCGAAGCACCGCGCGGATTTGTTTTAATGTATATATATAAATATATGTATGTATATATATATGCCAAAGTCCATGACATCTGCCAAGTCATTTTGTTTTCATATTTATTTCGTGTTTGGGGGCATGGGTCCAACGGGCCGGGCCCGGGACCTCTAGGGGGGTTTGATAATCCAGGAAGGGGGGGGGTTATTTGGGCTAGGGGGCAGCAAACGCAGAGAAGACATGAGTTTGAAGAGATGAACCAAAGTAGTTCAGTCATTCGGTGGCAGTCTTTCTAAGGACGAATTGGCGAAGCATACTATAAAAATTATTATATCGGAGGTTGGGGGGGGCGGGGGGTGAGTCCAACCGGGAAATCGTTTCGTCTCGTTCGTGCGTGCGTACGCGCGGTTTGTTGGGGTAGTGGAAACGCGGCGAAAGTGTCTGTCCCCCCCTTTTCCCTTTTCCCTTATGGCCTCGAGGTGGTTTCCCTTTTCCCTTATCGCGTCGGGGCGGTTGCCCTTTCCCTTGAGTGGTGATGTTTCCCTTTCCGCTTCGAAGTGAAATCGAAGTGAACTCGAAGTGCAACCGACCTGAAACGGAATTGAAATCGAGGTGACATCGAAGTGAAACCGAACTGACAGCGAAGTGAAATCGAAGCTAAACCGAAGTGAAATCGAAATGAAATCGAAGTGACACCGAAGTGAAAGCGAAGCGACATCTAAGTGAAACTGAAGTGAAATCGAAGTGAGTTCGAAGTGACAATTCGAAGTGAAATCAAAGTACAACCGAAGTGAAATCGAAGTGAGGTCGAAGTGAAATCGAAGTGAAATTGCAGTAAACACAAAGTGAAATCTAAGTGAAATCGAAGTGAAATCGAAGTGAAATCGAAGTGACACCGAAGTGAAATCAAAGTGAATCAGAAACGAAATCTAAGTGAAACCGAAGTGAAATCGAAATGAAATCGAAGTGAAACCGAAGTGAAATCGGAGTGAAACCGAAGTTAAGTCGAAGTGAAACCGAAGTGACATTGAAGTGAAACCGAAGTGATATCGAAGTGAAATCGAAGTGAAACCGAAGTGATATCGAAGTGAAATCTAAGTGAAACCGAAGTGACATCGAAGTGAAACCGAAATGAACTCGAAGTGAAATCGAAGTGAAATCTAAGTGAAACCGAAGTGAAACCGAGCTAAAATCGAAGTGACATCGAAGTGAAGTCACAGTGAAACCGAAGTGAAATGAAAGTGAAGTCGAAGTGAAACCGAAGTGAAACCGAAGTGAAATCGAACTGACATCAAAGTGACATCGAAGTGAATCCGAAGTGATACCGAAGTGAAATCGAAGTACATCGAAGTGAAGCCGAAGCGACATCGAAGTGAAATCGAAGCGAGAGCCCCCCTCCCCCCCCAATCCTCCTATCCAACTTTAGTTGGCTTTAGCGGTATATATATATATATTTATATTTACTGTATGTGTATATCTCTGCGGATGGCAGGCGGCAGCGGGCAACGTGCGGGCGGCGGCGGGCGGAGGCCGGCCGGCGGCGGGCGGGCGGTGTGCGGCGGCGCATTAGCGAACTGGCAAATTGGCGAATGGACAGCCTTAGAAATACGGTCTGTTAACGGAACAACTATCAAACATCTGCAATGTGCTTCGCCGACCTTGTGCGGCTTTGCAATTTCCCACAGGTTGACGCTCAATGCGGATTGCGTTGTGGTTCTAGACAACACTGCGCTGAATCGCATCGCGAGTGATCGCCCGGGCCCCAGCCAGGCATGCTGACCGATGCAAGTGCCACCCGACCGTTGCCGCTGAAGTACAACCCTCGACGAAACTTAAGGCTAGTTTCGTATTTTTCGGGCCTGGGTCCCTGAATCACATTTTCCGGTCCCGGGGCCCTTCAAAACAGGTCGGGGACGCGTTTAAATGCATCTGGGGTGTTTGTTGCATCGCATGTGCATGTGGAAATGGTGAAAACCATTGTACAATCGATGAGATCATTTTTTGATTTTATAAATTTTGAGAGTGCTGCTGCCAGCCCTCCGGGGAGAACACATCTTCGAAAAACGCACCAACGCGATAGAATATTGACATTTCACAAAGCCAGGTTCAGAAAGTTATCACATTCGTCACCAGAGGTTGCCTCGGGATTGCAGCCAGCGTAACGAAGGATGACTCAACAAACGCTGCCTATGGTGAAGAGAAGCGGTGAAGTGAGTTTTCAAGGCACAGCGTACCAGTAGCATTCTTTGTTGGAGTGGGCTGTCACAACGCCTGTGAAATGAAATGAAACATTGAATTTTGATTGAATTTGTGTAAACTAGCTCCCAGTTTCGTCGAGCGTTCTGGTACGAGCAGGCACAAAAAAAGGTTCTTTAACAGCGGCCACTTTGAAGGGAATCTAGTAAACATTATGGGCTGCACCCCTGCGGCCCCCGCCCCAACAAATAGGTTGCATGAGAAGACGACCCATTTCTCACTCATGCATGGATAAGCTTACGAGGTATAAGGTGAGTTAGGTGGAAGACACCGGAAGCCTCTTCTAGAACGCTGATCGATTTCAATCCTACGTAAGGAGATGTAAGCTCTGATGTAAGCAGTCACAAAATTAGGTAAGTAGACGCAACATTACGTAAACAGGCACAAAATTATGTAAGCAGACACAAAATTACGTAAGGCGACGCAAACTTGCATAAGATGACGCAAAATTACGTAAGGTCCGAGCTCAATTAGGTGAGCAGACACAAAATTATGTGAGGAGATGTAAGCTCTGACGCTAAATTACGTAAGCTGACGTAAATAGATGCTAAAAACACTAATTAAGGGTTCCGGTATCTTCCACCTAAGCTGAGCTTCACCACATATTTCGAGTGCTCCGGTGCCGACCAGTCAACGAGCGGCTGGTCATACTTGATCTGGTCGAAGGGGACTTCGCGACCACCAACGATGCACCCAGTAGGGATTGTGTCTTCCTGTAGAACAAAGCCAATACCACCCCTTTCCCCATATACACACTCATCGATAATATATATATATATATATATATATATCCATTATGTAACTATATACCTATGGCATAAAAGGTGCCGGTTGGAAGCAATAATAATAGCGCGTGGAATTACCGAGTCAAACAAATTATTTGGCAGACCCGATTGAATGCCCGATGGGCCCACTGGGCCCCGCGGACCCATGGGGCCGGCCGGCCGGCGGACTCGTTTGTTTTATTTAAGGAGGCAGTGGACTTAAACGGACATTGCATATTAGCCTGCCCCCATTAATTGGTTTAATTATCTTCATGCCTGCTCAACCGCGACACACAGTTTCTTGTAAAGCTGCAAAAAGCAAACTCGCCCTAATTGCGACATAGCCTGCTGCTTGATGTTGGTTCTTCATTTCATATTATATCGTAGTTGGGAGCGACTATTGGGATGCAAATGCTCAATGGAGGCTGACAAGATTGTCTCCATTAGGAAAATCCATTCTGATATTTGTTTTTGCTTGAGCCCATCATCCATGTCGTCATGTCCCGAGAGATGTGCTGAGAATACCACCCAGCTACTCCGTTTGGCCATGGTTATTGTTCCGATTAATGTTCCGGTGTTCCGCCTATCCGCCCGCCCGCCCGCCCCCGCCGTCTGCGCGCCGTCTGTCGGTTTGGTCACAATGGGCCCCCATGGAGCAATTAATTCTGACCCATGTGCCCCACAGGGCCCATTGAACAACAATAATGGTCGGGACAATTATATAGGCCATTTGAGTATGTACTTATACGTACAAACTACCACGCCCACACATTCAGAATTAATAGTAAGGTTCAGCAGACATTCAGTTTTGCTGTAGCAGTACAGTTTAATAGGCAAGGTTGTCGTTAAGGCGCATAATTCCTCACAGACTAAGAGGAAGCTTGGAATATTCGGGCTTCCAAGGCCAAACAAGGACATGGCAATACCATGCCCATATATTCTAAATAGGGCGAGCCATGGGTACCCATTTGGTACGAAATTGATGTGGAAATAAGGAGGTAGTAAGAATTAGGGACACCTTATATATACACCACCAGCGGGTTTGGGCCTAGACAAAAATATGGAAATGGTTGTTTATATATCATTTCCTGGTGTATAATATGCACACTGTTAAATTTGCAGCAAAACACACAAGGCGCGCCTGCGGCGTGCTCCACGGGTGCATGCCGCGCCTCCGTGGTGGTGTGTGTTTGTTACATATGTCGGCAGTTTGCATATACACCAGGAAATGGTATACACCTTCTATTTTCTTATTTTCTTTAGGCCCCAACCCGGTGGTGGTATATATAGATGGTCCCCCCTGAGGAATTGGTACAAAATCGTACACTTGGTACGGAATTGTTACGAAAAGAAGATCAAATGACGTCGAAGGCTTCCATATTTAATTTGTTTGTGTGTAGTTCTTCTGCTTGTAAACATGCACCGCATGCACAGTACAGCCTTCTATGATTTCGCAGGGTTGTGGCTAAGGGGCCTACCTGTTGAGGCAATAAATTAAGCAACACCACGTGAGAAATTTATAGGATTGACCAGAGCTATGTTTTTTTATTGTTTCTACCCGCTTCCAGGCCACGGGATTACTTCCATTCGATTTGTTTCGAAGATCAACGCTATTCTGGGGTATTTATTTGTCCGGAGCTCCGATGTGGTATCCAAACTTGCCTTGGGACAATTCGTTTCTGATGTGTAGAAACTAAGGAATTCGCCCGTCCACCAAATTTTCGCAAACCCACACTTCCAATCGGAACCAAAAAGACGCGCAACACTATGCAACACCAAATATCAGCCTGAGATGATTTTTCTGGACCTGTTTCGTGCCCAAAAACGTGTTTGTGTAGCGAACCACTCGTACAGCTTCAGAACACCAAAGTGCTGCTTAATTAAGTCCGTCAATCAAATGTCCCAAAATGTAAAGGTACTATTGGTGGAATGTTTGGGCCTCCACGGACAAACAAGAACATGCCAACACCATGCCGATATATTCTAATTGCATTGACACCAGAGGGCCCGGCGCATTCGGTTGGCATGTCCTTGTCTGACTTTGGAGGCCCAAAGGTGTCAGTCTGACCCTTACATTTTTTGGAGAATATGGCCCCTTAGTCACAACTTTGGTTTGATTTATGTAGTAGTTGTATTGGAAGATATTATCTCCCATCCCAAGTATTCACACACACACACTTCCACTATCACATTGCCCACGCTGAGATAATCTAGTTTTGTTGACGGGACATTTCCTTTCCAGAGATATGGCCCCTGCAATTAAGTAGGGGTACGGTTTGTTCAAGAACGCATCTACTTTGCCAAGGGTACCCTTATGTTTCCAATTTTAGGCATTCTAGCTTTTACGTTCATTGAAATCTAATTTAGCTGAACATTAAACTATAACCCGCCCCCCCAGTTCATATAGCCCCACCCCCCATTCCCCCACCCGCCGCGATGGACTTTTGCAGGGAACCAATCCCATTGGGCCCTGGGGGTAGTCTATCACCCAACCCACAGCATAACTAGCCACGACGACATTCTATCGTGTTGTGGCCTGGAGGGTCATTTCGTGGCGTTCGGGGCCTTCAGCCCCAAAATCAAATCATTCGGGTGCTTTCGGGGTCCTCCGCGTCCCGAGAAGTTAAAACACAAGTTTTCATGACACGATCGGACGTTTCGGGCCCTTCCGGGCCACGAAAGGCTTCACAAATACTGATTGCAATAAGTTTTGTTGTGTCTCGGGATCTTTCGTAGTGCATCCCTTCCAATCCTAAAGTGTGTGATTCTATATGGGGTGATTTCGTATCGATTTCGGGCTGGAGTTAATTCAGCTGCTATTCTACTGGGGTCGATTTGGTACCGATTTCGGGCTGGAATTAATTGCGGTGCTATTCCTATCGGTGGGGTTGAGGGTGTTATTAACAGGGGCCTCGGTTTAGATGTAATATGTATTTATTCCTTAAGGGTTTTTTGACCTCGTCTCTGGTGAAGCAGCTAGCCTGGTACACCAACTCGCCTGGAAGTTCTCTGGTGAAGCAATTTGCCTGTGGGTAAAGAGTAACGACATGCATGTAATTTCATTAGAAGCCACCCCCTTGGAACAGGAGATGGCACTTGCAATAAAGTAGGGGTTCGGTTTGTTTAAGAACACTTTGACAGGGTACCCTTATGTTTATAATTCAGGGCGTTCTAACTCTTAGGTTCATATGATTTAACATCTTATTTAGATAAACATTGAAATCTAAAGGTAATACGCTTGATGGACGTCATTAAGCAACACTTTGGTGTTCTGAAGCTTTACTAGTGGTTCGCTACAAAAACACGTTTTTGGCAAGAAACAAGTCCAACAAAAATCAGCTCGGGCTGATATTTGGTTTAGTCGGCACCAAACAGCGTTGCATTTTGGCTCAAGAACTGGCCACTCTTGAGTCAAACATCTGCAGCCGTTTGGGGTGGCTCCCACCTCGAGCATCTGCTCCCAGGAAGCACCTGGGAGCCGACTCCTGTGTAGGCCTCTAGTTGTCGCCACATGGAAAGCATTGCAAGTTCCATCTAAGGCAAAGAAGGGAGATAGCTTCGCTGGCTGCGGCACACCAGACCCCTTCAACCAGAATGATGGCGACCAGGTGCACTTAGATGATGCCGGCAAAGCCTTGAAGTCGCTGGCATAAGAAGGTGCTCTACAAGGTGATTCCGTCGATGAGTATGCCATTCATGTTTACTATGGCAAGAAGCTGAAGTCTACAAAGAAGGTGAAGCAGAAGGGAGGGGCGATGCCCCACATCCGCACCGTTGCCGAGCAGTGAGCGTGCCTTGACTCTAAAGGTGTTTATAAAGGGGCCCTCTAAACAAAAAACCATTTAAATGGGGGCCTTAATTTGATCCCCTTATAATCCGACTCTAGCACGCTGGAAACCAGCTCTAAACGGGCAAGGTATTTTCCTTGCCCTCTAAACCCCTTCCCCTTTTTCTCTCTAAATCGGGTCAGATCTCTAGATTCAAGTTCAATGATTTACTGAAAATGTCTGCTTGTTGTCGTTGCATGGTTATTTGAAGGTTCTTGAAGGCAAGGTTGGGCCATTTGTTCCGCAACAGAGGCTCTAAAGAGGGTTCTAACAGCAGTTGGTAAGGTTACGACCTGCCAGCTTCCTCTGTGTGAGAACAAATTGCTTAAGCCTTGCCTTCATTACCTCTTAAATAATCATTCCATTGACCGCTTGCCTACATTTGCTTTAATTTCAAACGAACTGCTCTATGCAACCGTCTGGCCTTATAGATATAATATATCTCTTGCTATAGCACATGCTTATAGACTAGGTTTTTCGGCCCATGGTTATAAGGAGCCTCTGGTTGTTGCTGGAAGTTTATGCCAGCAGGCCGCATATCCCATGGCCCTCTAGACCTATATGCATACCATCACATATTAGATGTATTTACCTCTCTCTACGGCCCACAGCCCATGGACATTAAGAGCCTCTGAGGTAGCAGGAAGTGTATATCGGAAGCCCAACAGTTCCATGGCCCTAGGCCCTTGCATGCTTATTACATCAGAGGTTCTACCTCTCTCTAGATGCGAAGCCGAGGCTCCAGACAACAAGTTTGGCCATCGGGCTCTCGCTCTGCAGCATGTACAGCAATTAGCGGCGAAGGTGAAATGCCTCCGATTGGTCAGTTTCCCGGTCCAATGCCGCTACACCCCACACCCGTCTGGGCAGCATAGTTAAACTATGCCTCTAGCCCAGGTGCCGCAGGTGCTCCTAAGGAGAACCGTGCTCTAGTAAGGCGTGTTAGCCTAATAGCATTGCCACCTTTGCGACACAGTCGCTGGGAAGGGCGGCTATCTGCTCTTTCATGCCTTCTATTTGGCAGCGGCTTAGGGTATCCTTTTCCGGCGCTAGCCACCCTCTAATAGTACTCGTCCCTCCTGGAAAACTAGGGGCATTATCTGTAGTGCTTGCTCGCTACCTATTGCCTTTACGATGTGACCCCAGTGTGAAGAGTTTCGCAATGAAAAAACAGCGTTGCGTGTGTTCTTCGTTTCGATCGGGAATCTTGGTTTGCCAAGGTTTGGTGGCCGGGCGAAGTCCTTTGTTTTTCAGATAAAAAACGAGTTGTCCCAAACCAGTTTGGATACCACATTGGAGCTCCGGGCGCGTACATTCTTCGGAATAGCATGGATTTCCGAGATGAATCGAATGGGGTTAGTCCCGGGACCTGGAAGCGGGTGAAAGACAATAAAAAAACATGTCTGGCCGATCTGAATATATATATATATATATATATATCCATCTGGTGTTGCTTAATTTATTCCGTCAACCGTATGTATCCCCCAAGGGGTTTTGACCTCATCTCTTATGTTCTTGTGGTCATGATTTCGTTGCATGCCTCTGGGACCCCCACCTCCCCAAAGAATACTGATAGGCTCCCTGTTCTGTCCACTGCATTTTTTCGTTGGGTGCATTTTCCGAAAATGTATTTTCCCGAAGGGTTGGCCAAAGAGCTCCCCAAAATTGGTTTGCCTGGCGGGCAAAATCTTAGTTAGTCTCCCCCATTCTTTAGCCCTATATTAGACCCTCCCGACGCCCATCTGAGGCACAATCCGAAAAATGACGGACAATTCATATAAAAAAAAGTCCCAAGCTTGGATTCTCCCAATGGGTTTTGACCTCATCTCTTATGATCTTGTGGTCATGATTTCGCTGCATGCCTCTGGGACCTACCACATTTCGTGATTGGCTTATTTAACAGATTTTGAATTAATTGGGCCTCCGAGGCCAAACAAGGACAATCCAACACCATGACCATAGATTCCAATAATATTGACACCACAGGGGGGCCGCGGCCATTGCATTGGAATCTATGGTCATGGTGTTGGATTGTCCTTGTTTGGCATTGGAGGCGAGATTCATTCAAAATCTGTTAAATAAGCCACTCACGAAATTTGGTATTGGACCTGGTGAAGTATCTTGCCTGGGAATTAATTCGTCGATTCTTTTCGGAGCTGTGCAGCTTCGTTGCCAAATTTCGTGCGGGGACCCCAGGGCCTAGAGGGAACCTTAAACGATTAGTATTGCATATATGGGAAATATTGGAATTATAAGAAATAGATGGGAAATATATGGGACTAATAGGAAATACATATATGTTTTGTATTATTCATTCTTTGTCATTTGTTGGATTTTGTTGCATATGGGAGTTGGGAGGGTCTAATATAGGGCGAAAGGGTCGTGGGAGGCTAACTAAGATTTTGCCCGTCAGGCAAATCCATTTTTGGGAGTTCTTTGGCAGGCCCTTCAGGCAAAACTTCATTTCCGACCCCCAAAAAACAAAAAGAGGCAAAGCTAAATTTCGTGCGGGGACCCCAGGGCCCATAGGGGCCCTTAAACGGATTAATATTGAAT
>Ga0099797_101370_pt1 | contig 13020 bp, 18 predicted proteins | sample Uncmet_Sort48C_1_FD_89871 | JGI IMG/M metagenome (GOLD analysis project Ga0099797, IMG submission 89871) | Marine eukaryotic communities from CALCOFI LINE 67, Pacific Ocean - C012_Sort48C_1 | ecosystem: Environmental > Aquatic > Marine > Oceanic | place: Pacific Ocean: Monterey Bay | collected... | reverse complement strand
GCTTCACCTTGCAAGCTTCTGCAGGTCTATGTCATCTGTAATTGTTATGTTCTGTGACCATACCATTCCAGGATTTTGTGGGTACTTTTCGATTCCTTTCTGGATTAGTTTATATCCTGCCTCTTTGGATATCAACTGCATTTCTAGTTTCACATTTCTTGTTTTAGATTCAATCAACCAGAAAGAATCCTTTTGTTTGGTGATTGTCCATCCACTAGGTAAGGTAAGCTCACCAACAAGGCAGTTCCTCTTGGTCTCTTCATCTTCAGTTATTTGAGAAATGTCATGCCCATCTTCTTTCAGGACTTTCAAGCCATTTCCTGACGTCACACTAACAGTTGATGTTACAAATGCTGAGTACTTCAGATCTTCATTCAATCTTTGCATAAGACAGAAAGGTGTCACTATCAATTCCTTGTGCTGCTCCAATTCTTGTGCTTGTGCTGCTTCAAATGAGCTTGGAAATGTTGATTTCTTTTCTTGCATTGTTATATCTTTTAAAAGGCCAATCCACTCATACCATACCTCTTTTTCAGGTGAACCAGGATCATCTATTCTGAATGAAAATTCAGGAATAGTGCCATATTCTCCCTCTCCTGTCTTGCATTGATATATAGAGTTCTGATTTGCATTCACTGCCCATATTTTCATTTCTTTTGATACTGAGCTTTTTTGAGTTTTCTCCCATGGGTAAGGTAGATGGGTTGTGGCACCTTCCATTACCTCATATACAATCTCATACCCCATACCCTTCCAGTTTCCATGAAGACCTGCAGTGCCATCTGGAGGATGGTACCAAACCTGTGATATTTTGGCACGCACTGATTGCCCGTTCTTTCCAACAACCATTTCAATTTCAGAAGCAGGCACTTTCTTCCAGTCATCCAGAAAGGACCTGCAGTATTGCACCTGACCACTGTGCTTATGAAACAGGCCTGGTACAGTCTCAGGGTCTGGTTCTTGCAACACCACACCCCAAACAAACCCAGTGGGATTCTCTTTTGGATGAACATTTGGCTTGACTTTGACACCAACATCAAACCCTGTTTGATCTCTTAGTGAACCATACTCAAATACATTGTGCATAGAACTGAACAAATCACTGTACAAAATGTTTGTGTTTTGGTTGACATAGAGAGGTGCAACACAGTTGGTTGGATCCAGCAAGCTCATCAGTGTGTGCAGGTTGTGCACCCAGAGCTGCTGTGTAATCCAATGCTCCAGCTGAGTTTTGATATGTGTTGTGATCAGAGATGCCGTGGCCTTCACACCACCTTCCACTGTGTCTAGCACCCCTGGAGCCATCCATTTAACACCCTCCTCAACAAACTTTGATCCTGGGACAAAGTGTGCAAGTGTTCCTACTGTCTTTGTCATGACAGCTGGCACCTTTTCATCTATTTCTTTCTTGATTGCATCCATGTATGCTGGAATTGCTGCCAAAGCCACAACTGCTGCAGAACACCTGAGACCAGTCTCTGACTTATGCTTTTCATCAACCATTGGTTCTTCAGCAGACCCCACAGGTGCACTTGAATCAGGTTCTCCCAGTTTGCTCCCATGTTCTTGAACTTCCATGAATGAGGAAATCCACTCTGACTGCTGTGTTTCCTTGAACCATTGAACAGAAATTGCAGCACAGAAAGTCTTCTTTGCAACCTCAAGTAGCTTAAGTATAGCCCCCCAGAATTCAGGGTGTTTCAAGAAGTCAATAAGTGAACAAAGGAAAAACTCACCTGCAGAATGGAATATATGCATCCAGAATGCTGCTGAAAGCAGGCAGTTCTTCCCTGCATACTGCACTGCTGTTGACTCTACATACTTGTCAGACCAAAACACCATGTCCACAAGCCACTGCTCAACCCACAGTGCCATGTAAGTGAACAACTGGGAGTTGCCAAACACTCCCCACACTGTTGTGTCTCTGAAAAAATTGAAAATCTCTTTCTTGATGACACTTGGATGTTTTAGACTGCTAAGGTCACCTGTACCATCAATCAGAACCTCTTTCAAAGCCTGCAAGCCTGCATTTTCACCACCAGTACGAGCCTCCATCACAAGTTTCGCCTGGATTTCTTTCCACACTATCTCCTTTTGTACTGTGATTCAATTGCTGTGAAATCCATGTTCCTGGTCACTCACACCATCCCAGCTATGAGATGCATGCTTTCTGATGTGTTTGGAAACTTCTTCCCCTTTGGTTTTGGCTGTCTCAGCAAGTGCACTTGCATTTTCCAAAGCACTTGTTGCTGCTTTCTTTGTTTTGTCAAAAACATTTACCAATGCCTCTTGTGTAACTGTCAATGCCTGACTACCAGCTGCTTTGGCATATTGAACTGCAGCTGCAGAAACATCAGGCACAGGGGGGTTTGGCATGCTCACAAGTTTACCATCAATATTGATGCTTACATTTGCATGCTTTTCTTCCATTACACTTTCCAGAACACCCTCAAATGCCTCAATTGGCTGCACAGGAAAAATGGCGGATGGATCAGAGTTTTTTGTGTGCAAAATGACACCTCTGACAACCTTCCCATCAATGAGCACTGATCCATCCTTATTAACCTTCACTGTCTTTTTTTCATGGCTCTTCCTGAACAAAGGCAAAAAGACATTGGATGACCTTGCATGTTCACTCATTTTGTTTTTGATTTGCAGGCCAGCCTCACCAAGTTGTTCCTCATTTGACATGTTCTTCAGTTCTGCTGCTTTCTGTCTAAGTTCCTCTGCTTTTTCCAGAGCTGATCCAGCACTTGCTTTTGCACTAGAGACTCTCACTCTTGCCTTTTCTGCCTGTGTAGACACTACATTGACTGCACTTTCAGCTTTTGATCTGAACTTTTCTACAAATGAACCACTGAGATATCCACCAAATCCCTCTACATTTTCAACAAAATCACCTCCAAACTTTTCACAAAGCACCTCTGCCATCACATCCTCAAGTGCATCATCCAAAGACCCAAATGATGGAATCTTTAGATTACCTACATTGTGGAGTTCTTTACCTTCATTCCTAAATCTCATGAGGCAGTACTCTCTGTAGTACTGAATGTATTCATATGCTTCAACATATGAGATCATTGCATCCTTGAACTTATGCATGGATATTCCTTCTTTTCCAGGATCATCTTGTGACATGCCAAATGCCTGGCCAGAAGATGGTTCAACAGCCTCCCCAATTAGCATGAGTGCTTTTTGTGAACAGTCAAACATGCACTCCTTACTAACTACACCAAATGCACCAAAAACATCAGATGGAATAGTCACATAATCACTTTCATTTGGCATATCAAGCCCAAATGATGGTTTGGAACAGCCGAACTTTTTGTTTTTGTTTTTTGCACTGCTTGGCATGGTTGCACTAATTGACTTTGACCTTGGTGACTTTGACCTTGCAGACTTTGACATTGGTGACTTTGACCTTGCAGACTTTGACCTTGGTGACTTTGACCTTGCAGACTTTGTCACAGGAGCCTTTGACCTCACAGACTTTGATGTAATAGACTTTGACCTTGCAGACTTTGACCTTTGGGAGTTTGATCTTTTGGGCACATTTGGGGACTTTGATCTTTTGGACAGCTTCGGGGACTTTGATCTTTGGGACAGCTTTGGGGACTTTGATCTTTGGGGCAGCTTTGGGGACTTTGATCTTTGGGACAGCTTTGGGGACTTTGATCAGGACAGCTTTGGGGACTTTGATCTTTGGGACAGCTTTGGGGACTTTGACCTTGACATTGGGGATTGCTTGTTCAGTCGTTTTTGCTTGTGAATGCTCAGAAGTGAATCTTTCCATGCAGTTGTCATGCACCCAAATGCAAAATCAAGAGAGTGCATATCCACATCAAAGTCAAATGGTTTGAACATGTACAATAGTTCTGGACATGCAAAGAGCACTTCCTCCACATTCTGCTTGAACAGAAGTTTGTCATTGAGGCTTTTTCATGGTCACATAACTGCTTCAGTGTGAGTCTTGTGCTAAACAACACACACATGTCAATAAGTAATTTTTGGGACTTAGAACACAAAGCAGTTCCAAAATTCATTTGTTCATACACCTTCTTGACATCACTGCCCTTGATGCATATGTCTTGCATTTACTTGACACTAAGAAAAAAAAACACGAAACATGCAAAACATAGCAACATGTGAAATGCCAAATGAAAGAGTGAACAAGCATGACTTTATTGTGATTGTGCAGTTTGAATTTTGCGTTGAAATATCACAAGTGCATCTTGCTCATCAATTGCCCCTGTCTGGTTGCACATTTGGTGATACAGAGATGCACCAGTCTCACAATTGTGCTCTTTGAGCACATTCTTGACCCTTGTGAGCATATGAGCTCTGTCATGTCCACTCAGGCCATTGAATGTTGCTCCATTTGCCATCTCAGCCTCAAAGATACACTGCAATGCAGTTGGGGTCTTCTCAGTTAGCCTGTCAACTTGCTGCTGTAGACAAATCACCAATGTTAATGGGACATTATATTTCTCACAGAGCTGAGAAAGCAAATCATCACAGATTCCAGATGGGTTTCACTGATGACTTTGAGATGGAATCTCAAAGCATGAAATGACAGCTCCTTTTTTCAGAAGGTCATGCAAGACCTCAATTGCAATGTGCTTTGGGTGGCAGATTTCAACAACAAGCAAGATGCCATGAGAATTGATCTCAAGCATGTCCAGCCCCTTACTCATCAATGGCTTGTCTTTCTGTGCAACATCAACAAGCACAACTGCTTTTCTCTGGCTTGAAGGCATTTCTGATCTTTCCATTAACAGATAATCAATGTCAGCTGATTTGCCAACATTGTAGTAATCACACTCATTTTGCTCAGCACTCATTGCAAATTGCAACCCAGTATGTTTTTCCAATTCCAGATGGCCCATGTAAAATCAGGGCTTGACTTTGCTTGTCTTGTGCCATGTGATCAAATAATGCTTGAATGTCCTCTTGCTCAGTAGTAATCCATTTGTGTGATGGGGGGAAGGCATCACTGTACATGTAATTCTTGTAGAAAGCCTCTAACTTTGAACAATCCACTTTAGGGAATTTGAACTGGACTTGTGGAAGAAGGGTGTGCATATTATGTGTTTGTGCATGCTTTGCAGCCATCAGTGTCGAAATGTGTGCTGCCAGCTTTGAAGATCCCTTTCAAAATCATTGGGGAGGTGCTCAATGGAGTCACACTGAGAAGAAGAGACCACCACATGGGGCTGAGGATGAGATGGTAGCAGAGATATGACTGATATGTTACTCAAGCACAGCACCATCCACACATATGGCAGCTTTGTGTAGGAAATCAGCTGCCTCATATGACTCTTAATTGTTGATGGTGACAGTTTGTTGAACACACAGTCAGCATTCTTTATAAGGAACCTGGTTCAGCATGCTGCTTTCACCACTCTTCTTATTATTTCTTTGAATGGTGTCACTCTTGTGTTGAGCACAATGAACCCCTTGGACTGCAATACTTTTTCAAGCTCCATTACAAGCACCCACCACCAACAACTGCCACAAGACTCCACCACAAAACACACACTATATCGCTAAGTTGTTCATCTATCTGGGCTCTACTTGATATATCCAAAATTCACATATTCACACATGACATGTGTGATGTGCACCCAGTGACATGGGAGACCCATGGGTCAGCTCTTATCTTGTTTTGGATAGTTTTCCTTCATTTTTTTTGCCAAAAATTCATAATTTTCAAAAATCTAGCCTAAAAAATTGTTGAAAATTTGAAATTTTTTTGAAATTTTTGAAATTTTTGAAATTTTTGATTTTTGAAATTTTTGAAAATTTTGAAAATTTTGAAATTTGAAATTTTTGGGGTGCTAAATTTCAAAGTTTTGCCTGCAGTAGAATCCAATTGTTTAAAAAGATCAGTGACATTGAGCTATTTTTTTTGGTCTTTGTTGCCTGTTCAAATCTCATAGCTGGAGCCAAAATCTTCTTGGTTTGCAACTTTGCCTCCATCTGCACCTTCCCACTTCACCCATGTCAACCATGCTGGAAGTTGGTGTGGCTGAACTACATACAAGACCACAAGAATATATATCACTGCACTCATGAAAAACTGCATGGGAATCCTTGTGTGAGGATCTTCGACTTCCTCTTTTCCCTTAATACAGGTAAAAGTATCCATGACAACATACCATATAGTCATACCACCAATTAGAAGGCTGTATACCCAGTCATTTTTCACAACTGGAGCCCAATAATCTGAGTTCTGCATGGCATAGAAAAGCACAAAGAACATGCCTGACATATACATTATATGTACCACATCTTCCTTCTGTGCCTGTGCCTCATCTTCAGGAATGTTGTTGAATATGTCCAAAAATTCCATGAGGTAGTACACAAAAGCAGCAGTAGCACCAACTGCTAGTAGGGCAAGAATCCAAAAAGTGTTCTTCTGTCCTGACTTTGCATCTCCAACATAGCCTTCGAAGGCTTTGTAAAGCAAAAAGCCAAATCCAATACTGTATAGGAAGGTGTCCACCCACCTGTTTGCATGGTCACCAAAGGTTCCAAGTCCAGACATAGATGTACTACTGAAGTAATTGGACAGTATAAAAAGGATAATCACCAATAAAAGATGAACCTTTGGATCTGCCACTAGTGATTTACCCATTGTTTTTTTTAAACAATATATATTTTTTTCATGAGAATTCTTGCATTTTGTTCAATTTGATGTTGAAATTAAAATTGCACTTGACATACTTGACATTCATTCCTACACTTGAACCATTGGAATGCATTATGTGACTGCATTGAAAACTTAGTTTGTCTTTGTTATCATCACTCAAGCATATACAGCACAGCCCTGCATTGTCATCACATGCAGGACTAATGTGAGATACATCATCAATTGGTTGGTGGGTTGTCTCTTGAAACCCATACAGATCAGCATACTCCTGCATATCTATCTCCATAACATGAATTATACCATCATCCGATCTTCTCCTTCATCATGAATGTAAGCACCATTGCCACCATTGCAAACATTGCTGGCTTCATTAACCTCAATTGCTTCATTAAGTTCATTGGTTTCATTGGTTTCATTGGTTTCATTGGTTTCATTGGTCTCATTGCACATATCAATGGCCTGATCAAATTCATTGGCACCATTTGCTTCACTTGCTTCATTAACCTCATTGGATTCATTAACTTCATTGGTTTCATTACTTTCATTGGCTCCATTGGTTCCATCAGTTGCATTGGTTCCATTTGTTCCATTTGTTCCATTTCGCCAATTCAATGGTCTGCCCATTTGTCCATCCTCATCCAAAATTTCAAATATGTGCAAAAGGTTGGAACGAAATAAAAGAAAAAATCGCCTAGTACGCCTTATACGTCCATTCAGAACCATTTCTTTTCTTACATCGATTTTTTTTGCATACAGAAACACTTGTTGATTCTTTTGAATAGTTTCAAAAAAATCTAGTACCTTTCAAAATATCTAGCACCTTTCAAAATGGGAATTTACATTGAGCAGCCAATAATGCTTCATGCACTCAATGACATGCAGCTGGAACTCATCAATGAGCAAATAAACAATATTGAATTTAACCCATCCAATGTGGTTGGTAATATCACATCAAGTGCACGAACATCTGTGTCATCATCACTCCCATACAACACACCAATCACAAAGTATTTAAAAACACTCACTGCCAAAACTTTTGCAGTCAATGAGCATCAATGTGAACCTTCCATTCACATCGCAAAATACACAAAAGACCAACAGTATCTTCCCCACCATGACTCATGCTGTGATGACACTGATGAGTGCAAGGATTTCAAAAAGAAGTGGGGTGATCACATTGCAACTCTTCTTGTGTATTTGAATGACAATTTTTCAGGTGGAGTAACTGAATTTCCCCACTTAGGCTTATCATTTCAACCCAAGAAGGGTATGGCAGTTGCATGGAGGTCAGCTTCGTGCCCTCATTGGGCATTGCATGCAGGCAAGCCAGTAACAGAGGGCTCCAAAACAATTTTGACAATTTGGGTTCGGGAAAAAAAAACACACTGAAAAATTGCAAAAAATTTTAAATTCAAAAATTGCAAAAAATTTCAAATTCAAAATTTTCAAAAATTTTCAAAAATTTCAAAAATTTCAAAAATTTCAAAAATTTCAAAAAAAATTTCAAAAATTTAAGCAAGAATCGCGCAGTTTTCCAGACTGCCTTTCTCAGGCAACACGCAGTGCCAACATCAATCATGGTTGCAGGCACAAGTTCATTCCTCATAAAACACCACTGCAACGCCACCGAAGGCCTGAGATGCTCATGGGGAACCAAGGGTTGGGAACTAATATCCAAGAGTCTCATTCCGAGACACCAAATCATCTGCAAACTACACATTAGCAATGGACAAAGAATAGTTTTCAAGGAATGCCCTGTGTGCACTCTTCTCACAATACCAGTTGCAGCATGCCCTGAAGGCATGCAGACTGTACTGCGCAACATTGAGCTTCTCATCGCTGACAGAGACAATTGCAAGCAGTTACTTGATGAACTTAACATGGCAAGACAAAATAACTTGAACTACGCCGAGGAACTGAGGCAGGGGTCTTTACTTGAGAATGTGTTTCATTGTGTATGCCGAACCTTCTGCTGCGAAGATTGCAACAGAAAACATCCTCCTGAAGCAGGGCTACAGCTGCAGAATGCATGGACAAGGCACCGATGTGCAGTCAGTAACACCAAGGTGTACCAGACAATGGACATGATCCTTGCTGTGAAAGACAACTCAATCACTTGGGGCATGAATCAGAAGTGGAAGTTTTCTCCTGTACGCCTCATCAATGAACCAGACAACAAGAAAGAGAATAACGCTATGTTCATCCATGCTTTTGCGTCAAAACAGACAAACCCAAATCGGAAAAATCCCAATCAGAAAAAGCGGAAACAGAGAAACCCAAATTGGAAAAATCCTAATCAGCTTACACCTGCAGGACACAACCAAGGATATGACCAAGGATATGAACCAAAGAGACATAAACTGTTTGTGATATCACATAAGGTGATTCATCCAGGACAACCAATATGTGCATTTTACAGAGATGCTTTCAATCAGAACAATAAATACAAAGCACACAAACAGGACGACATTGTTGAGTCACAGATGGTAGATGACCAACTACTCTCCATCTGCACAAACAGCCAAGGTGAATCATACTACAAAATGGACACTGTGATGAATTGCTCCAATGTGAATACTCACACTCAAAAAAGTGCCTGTCGCCGCCTCATGATCTGGGCAAAACAGAACATTGTGTGATACAAAATAAATTTTGTTTTAGGTATGCGCATATGTCCAAAGTGTCGAAAAATATCGCAAATCATCAGGGCAAATTACAAGCTCCTCACTGCAAAAATCCGAAAAAACTTCACACACAATACCATCCTCATGCCACTCTGTAAACACCACTGGAACATAACATTCCACTCTCTCCTTTTTGAACAACAAATCAAGTAAACGTGCAGTATAGCTGCGATCAACATATGCACATTCAACTTTGCCATGTAGGTACTCAATATGACACAAACCAACAACCCAAACATTCTGCAAAAGAACCTCCTTTAGTGACTCACATTGCACATGAATGACTTGCTCATTATCACGACATAACAAAGCAAGCATTCTTTTCAGGCTATGTACCTCAGTCAAAAAACACAAAAAATCAGCAGAAACAGTACACATATCAAACAAAAAGCACACTGCCTTGACAAAACGATTTTTAACATTACATATCCTACCAGATGTGCTCCTCTCTTGCACAGATAACTCATGAGCAAACTGTGCATCATTTGGAACAGCAAGATCAACTTCAAATGGAATTTGTTTGAAATGCATGATTTGTTATATGCACTTACATAAACATTAAGCAACAAAAACCGAATGCAGCAACTTCTAACAGAGAATGGATCCATTTTCATGAGGTTTCCAAAGCATTTACCCTCCTCAATTTATATTCACACAGTAAACTTCACACAGGTGACCTTTGCAATTCTGACTGTTCTTTTTACTGCATATTTGTGTGAGAAAGTGCTCACTGCTTCTCTCATGCAAATTAGCACATATGTGAGAAAAAAGTTGCTTCTCCATCTGGCACTGGCTCACAGCATTCTGAACCAGCCAGCAAAAAAATGGAACATGGGTTTATGTTGGCAAGAATCACACTTGGTGTCTTCTTTTTGAACTGTTTAAACTGCACTGGTTTGAGATTTCGAAAATAGCAATGCTCCTCTTGTGCATACCACTCATTCACAACAAGAAGAACTCGCAAATTCAGCAGAAGTATAAAATAAGAATGTGGTGCATAATTGTCATCAATAATATTGGCAGGAGTGCTTAATGACAAGATTAGTGCAAGGGAGCATGGTTTCGACTGCCGGTAACATGTAAACCCACAGGTAATGCTATGAAGCTGTGTGCGCAAATCCACATTAGGCTGAAGCATTTCGCGCAAAACAAAAAAAAATCTGCTTTGATATATCTTTTTGGCATGCATTTTTTTTGAAATATCACAACCACAAAGACAGGCCAAAAAAATGAAGAATATTTACATACAGCACCAAATTAACACACTGATCTTGCAAATTCAGTACATTCGGCAAATGAAAGCTAAAAACAGTAGAAATGCATGCACAGTGGTTGCTATCACAGGCCCAACAGGAAGTGGATGTCAACATATTTGCCCAATTCTCAAAAAACGAATTTCACCCACAGCAATGGAACTGATCCCTGTTGAAGTTGTCAGAACATCACAGCTCTCAAGTGCATTGTTTAATGAATTGGCCTCAAATACATTTGTCTCAATCTTTCTTGTAACATGCAGATCAGCTGAAAAGTCTGATGTTTCACTGGAAATTACTGGGTTCATATCACCATCAAAATTACACAAGACACTCAACATTACAATGGCGCGGCTGAAAGCAATTGCATACAACTTCAACCTTGCATTACGAAATGACACAATACACTCTCTCTCAAACACTCAGATTCTCAGCATTCTTGCATCTCAATTATACACAAAACGCTGCACTTCAGATATACACCTCATTGCAAATGATCTCGACTATGTCTCATACTTAACTGATTATTCACAGTATCCAGACATGCTCCCAGTCATCAGCTCATTTCTGGACTGCAGGCCTCATGTTAACACTGCATTTCGATCTCATATTCCATCTGTGGAATCAAACCCTGAACCAGTCTTAAAGGAGTCTTTGATTTCACAGCTTCAAATTCAGTTTCAAAATCTGTTCTAAAATTCTTTCTGTATTTGTTTATTTACCTTAATTCCTTTTCTTTTTTTTGTTGCCACCACGTTTGGTTGATTTTTGATTGCGTTTACGCTTTTCAACTTGTTTGCGGGTGTTTACTGTGCTCTGCTTTGGTCTTGATCCAACTTTGCCTTTAATTGAACGCTTTTTAATTGAATGTTTGGTTTTGTTTTGGTTGCTCTTGTTTGGTTTTTTGATTGGCCTCTTATTGCTCTTCTTGGTTGAATTGTCAGGTTGGAACGTTGATGTTGCTTGCCTTCTCTTGGCCATTGCAGCACCTTTACTTGAAGCATTAGTCTTTTTTAAACTTGCTCTCCTTCTTGTTGCAGCCGTACTTTTTTTTTTCATTGGACCAATTCCAAATGAAAGCCCATATAAATCAATTTTGCTTTTAATTAAATCACTCAGTTGCATTTATGCACCTGCTCAGAAAATATTTTTACAATGAAAATGGGAGTAAGCTTCATTGAAATGTGCTGTGGCAAAAGAGCTTCAAATACTGCCAGCAGTATTGTGCAGTGCAATGCCCATCGAAACACTGCATCAGTAGAAATGAAACCATTGACAAAACCCAACAATAACCGACCAAGAAGCCTTAGTGATTGCACTGAACAGGTTCTTGTGCATGATCTGCAGTACAGTTCACAAGATGCTGAATATGTCACAAAAGGACTGCAAAGATCATTTTCAAACCCAACACGACGTACATCCAACCTCTTTATTGAAGTTTCACCACGCTCACCAATCTCTCCAATTTCTCCATTTTATTCAAATGCAAGTACAACACAGAACTCAAAAGCTGCACTTTCTGATCTGACACACTCTCTTTGTGACACAAACTCATCTTCCTTCACAAAACTGGCAGATAACTCATATTCATTTCAGTTCAACAGTGGGTCCATACAAAAGGTGTTTGTGAATTACACACCAATCAAGATCTAACATTGCCATTACCTTCCTAAAAGCAGTCTGCACTCTTGCCCTTCCACAACATCCCGCTCTTTGTCTTCACTTGATGTGTGCTGTTTTGCATATTGCCAAACCTGTGGACTAAACATTTGAAATGGTACTTGCTCATCAGACATATTAACACGATATTTATGAACTTTCTCCTTTACATTATCCAAAACAAGTGAACCAAAGCTGTGTGTACATGCCTTAAGTGCCTCATGAAAAACATTGGCATTTGGAAACACTCCACCAAAGTTTTTATGTAACTTCGAAATTGTTTGCAAATTGTTCTCTCTCATCAAAAAAACATAATCAACATTACCACGAAGTGCAGGTGGAACATCAATCGCATACTGTGTTGTGATGATTAATGTAATTCGGTAATGTCTACCATTCAAAAATATACCTCGCATCAGTGGCTGTCTCAGGAATCCTGGGTCATACATGAGGTCATCAAGCAGCACAAATACATCTTTTCTATTACTGCTTTTCTTTTGCCATGATATCAAATCCTGTATAACTTTCTTGTCAAAGGTTGTGAATGTAAAAAGCGCAGGAACAATATCCGCATAGAATGGGTTGCTGGTCTCAGTCCCTGAAAACACACAACCAGATGGAATCTTTTGAAGGTGTCGCATAATTGCTTTCGCAGTCTGAGACTTGCCCCGTCCTCTTCCACCAATAATAAGAATCACAGGAGATGATCCAGACAACCGGCGATCATTAATTTCACTCAAAAGGAAATCATTGATTTGTATGTCCGTCATTG
>Ga0099797_101369_pt1 | contig 13020 bp, 12 predicted proteins | sample Uncmet_Sort48C_1_FD_89871 | JGI IMG/M metagenome (GOLD analysis project Ga0099797, IMG submission 89871) | Marine eukaryotic communities from CALCOFI LINE 67, Pacific Ocean - C012_Sort48C_1 | ecosystem: Environmental > Aquatic > Marine > Oceanic | place: Pacific Ocean: Monterey Bay | collected... | reverse complement strand
ACGTCGCCAGGAGGCAAAAACCGCCCTCGCAAATATGCGAGCTTCAATCACGTTGCCAGGAGTCCCCACAATGAATGAATGAATCACGTTGCCAGGATGCAAAAACAACCCTCGCAAATTTGCGAGCTTCGATCACGTTGTCAGGAGTGTCCTCCATAGTGAATGAATGAATCACGATGCCAGGAAGCAAAAACCGCCCTTGGAAATTTGCGAGCTTCAATCACGCTGCCAGGAGTGTCCCCCATAATGAATGAATGAGTGAATGAATGAATCACGTTGCCAGGAGGCAAACACTTCTGTCGCAAATGTGCGAACTGCATCGATATCACGTTGCCAGGAGTGTCCCCATAATGAATGAGTGAATGAATCACGTTGCCAGAAGGCAAAAACCGCACTCGCAAATATGCGGGCTTCAATCACGTTGCCAGGAGTGTACCCATAATGAATGAATGAATCGCGTTTCCAGGAGACAAAAACGTCCGTCGCAAATTTGCGAGCTGCATCGAAATCACGTTGCCAGGAGCGGCCAACACATCCCGATTTTCTCTTCACAAAACCGAAGGAACGACACGGGTTTCGACATAATTTTCAATCAAAATATCAGGGAAAACGACGATATCAATGCATTTTCAGCTGTATTTTTGCACCAAAGGAGCCACGCTGGCTGCGCAATAAAATCGCGACATTAGAAAGTTTTTTTTGCGTATCTGCATTCTCTCATTGAGATACAGCTCACTTGCCGCTTAGAAACAGCGAAATTTGAGTTGCAAATTCTCAGTCATATACTGCACAAAGTGCAGTGGTACAGTGTTTGATGTTTCATTCAGACTTTCTTCTTGATTCTTCCAGAAATGAAGGAACCATTCGAGTTTCGATGCCATTTTTGCATCATGACAAAACACAACTGAAATATCGGTCGAGAAAAAAAGGATATCGCCACTCCTACGTGGCTCAATTTAATTCTCAGAACACCAAAATGATAGCGATTTAAGACACAAAACGTCCATTTGAGACCAAATCAAAATGGCAGTGATTTGACGCGCAAAACGTCCACTTGAGACCAAATCAAAATGACAATCTGCCAAACTCAGATTTGACTTAAGATTTTCGATATGACATTTCGATGTTTGAGAATTCTGCCAAATAAAGACATCGCAAATTTCGGAGTTTCAACAGCGCATCAGCATCGCAATCACCTTGCCAGGAACGAAAACAACCCTTGCCAAGTGTCGGAGTTTCGACATCGCATCAACATCATAATCACCTTGCCAGGAACGAAAACATTCCTCGCCAATGCATGAGTTTCAGCATCGACATCACAATCACCTTGCCAGGAACGATGACAGCCCTCGCCAATTTGCGAGTTTCAGCATCAGCATCACGATCAGCACGCCAAGAACGATATCATCCCTCGCCAATTTGCGAGTTTCAGCATCACAATCACGTCGCCAGGAGCCAAAAACGTCTGTCCCGAATTTGCGAGCTGCATCGAAATCAAGTTGCCAGGAGCCAAAAACGTCCGTTGTAAATTTGCGAGCAACTGCATCGAAATCACGTTGCCAGGAGCTAAAAACGTCCGTTGTAAATTTGCGAGCAGCTGCATCGAAATCACGTTGCCAGGAGCCAAAAACGTCTGTCCCAAATTTGCGAGCTGCATCGAAATCCCGTTGCCAGAAGCCAAAAACGTCTGTCGCAAATTTGCGAGCTGCATCGAAATCACGTTGTTAAGAGCCGAAAATGTCTGTCGCAATTTTGGGAGCTGCATTGAAATCACGTTGCCAGGAACGTCTAGAGCATGCATATTTTCTCTTCGTAAAACTGAAGGAACCGCACGGATTTCGACATAATTTTCACACTCAAAATCTCAGCAAAACGAACGATATCAATGCAGTTTTAGCTGTATTTTTGCATCGAAGGAGCCACGATGGCTGCGCAACAAAGTCGCGACATTGGATAATATTTTTTGCGTTTCTGTATTCTCCCATCGAGATACAGCTCGAGTGCCGCTATCTTTCAGTCGACACTTTCGCATTCTGCCGCCGAGATACAGCTCGAGCGCCGCTTTGTTTCGGTAGACACTTTCGCACTCTGCCACCGAGATACAGGTCGAGTGCCGCTTTGTTTCAGTAGACACTTTCGCACTCTGCCACCCAGATACAGGTCGAGTGCCGCTTTGTTTCAGTAGACACTTTCGCACTCTGCCACCCAGATACAGCTCGAGTGCCGCTTTGTTTCAGTGGACACTTTCGCACTCTGCCATCGAGATACAGGTCGAGTGCCGCTTTGTTTCAGTAGACACTTTCGCACTCTGCCACCGAGATACAGGTCGAGTGCCGCTTTGTTTCAGCAGACACTTTCGCACTCTGCCATCGAGATACAGCTCGAAGATCGTGGCAATCAATCGAAATTTGACTTGCGAACTTTCGACAATACACTGCACAGATTGCAGTGGGAATAGCTTTTTTTCCGCTGGTGTTTTTGCTCTTGTTGCTCAAACAGGTTGGAACCAATCAATTTCTGCACTCATTTTCGCTCTCCATCCTTGAAACAGAAACGATGACAGCATCGTGTTTTTGAGAATTCACTTTGAGCAAAAGTGACCATAGCGGTTGGCGCGCCATTTCGCGACATTGGGTAATTTTTTGTGTGCTTCAGCATTCTCATATCAAAATTTCGATCAAAGCTCGTCTCTCTCGCCGAATTTTGAGAAACTTTTTCGTGAACTTGCGAAGCTGGATGTTGTGAACGTAACACAAACAATTATTTGCAGCACCAGCTCGTGAAAATCGTCTGAGAGAACGGGCCGAAACGTTTTTGAAGAAACCTCCTTGCCAACGTCGAAAGTTTTTTGACACAAAACACCAACTGAACCATTCGGATCCAGGGGCAGATGAAAGAAATGATTTGAAAGCGGTTTGCCAAACCACGGGTAGATAAAAGACTCCCTGCGTAACTTATTTTTTTTTCTTTAAATTCGTACTAATGCTGACTGAGAAAAATTTTTCATGAAACAGATTCTCATTGTTGATAAATACAGAACGGCTCATCAACTATTGACATGTGTTTGAATGGAAAATCGAATTACAAATTTCACTGAAGTTACTGCTACGATCAGTGAATGGAGTTACGATGTATGCACTCTCACTGATTTATCGAATGATATGCTTCACTCCACCTAAGTAACAGAAATGCTTTTGGCTTTGATCTCGATCATCGAACTTTTTCGGCTTCTTGCGCTTCAGCACAAACGTTTTTTTATTGATGCTGCACTTTGAGAAATCAGATGATAGATCTCGACTATGGATAAGTAATGGATGCTGCACTCGGAAATCAAATCTCAAAAACTCTCCCTCATGTGGAACTCTCCCTCTCGCTCTTATCAGGTGTGCTGTCTCAATGAGAACTCGTTTACTGTCTCAATGCAATAACACGAACTCGTTTGCGATCTCAGAAAATTTGTGTCCTCAGAAAATTTGTGACCTCATCAAATTTTCTCGTCAGTCTCAATGTTTGTGCAAACAAAAATCGATGCAGCTGTGCACTCTCTCTCCCACCTCTCTCTCTCTCTCTTTTGTTCACACATTGGATCCATGCTTTTGTTCACGAATGGATGGACACTTTCGCAGACGATTCACGAACACGGATGGAAGGAAACGTCATCAGATAGTTATATGTATTCAAATTTCGATACAAAACAAGTTTTTCAAATTTCGATACAAAAAAGTTTTTCGATACAAAAAAGTTTTTCCGAACAGATACAAAAAAAGAACTCCGAACTGTAACAACGTTTTCCGATGCAGAATTCAAAAAAGTCAACATAAACTGAGCCCGAGGATAACTCTGTAACGAAATTCTGATCACTCTATAACGATGAAATTCTGTTGAACTCGGTCACTTCACTGCGGACAAAAATTTAAAAACAGTACCGAACTCGAAACACAAAAACAAAAAATAACATCAAGGTTAACTAAGTTGAGTGTCCTCTGAAATCCATGAAAGCTACAGTACTGCATGCGTACATCTCACGCGCATTGGTACCGTTCAGCGAACTTCTGTTTACGAAAAAAGTTAAACCTAACGAGAATCATCTTTGTCCAATGCACCAAGAGAAAAATGAATCATGATTTCGATGAGTCAGACCATTGAAATTTTTTCAAATCAAATCAAAATTTTTTTTCAGAAATGAAGCACTGACCAGGCTGGCAGGCTACACTGCACGCTAACAAACAACTTCTGGAATCTGTTCTCGTTTTCCAAATTTTCTTTTTTCATATTCGATTTCACAGCTCCTGCACTGTGCAGTTACAAGTTTTGCAAACTGATGTTATCACTGCTCCTTTTAACCATCGACTACCATGACAACTGTCAGTGTCACCACAGCAGAGTTGACGATCCTTCGGGTCCTGGAGCGCGTCGTGGTCGTCAATAGGCTGAGAACACGCGCGAACGTGGTCGTGGTCATTGAGATATAATGATATCGCCGTGTATCGAACGTCGCATGAGAATTACCACGGGAAGGTTGCCAGTATTATACCGCTTGTGTCCATCGGTAAGTATACTATTCACGGGATCTGCTTGGCTAGTCTGCTTGGCTATAATGGGAAATTCGGGATCTGCTTGGCTACAATGGAAAATTCGGATTGTGCCGCTGTGCTCCGCAGAGGTGCATCAATAATTTTCACAACCATGCTGTGGAGCACATCTCAGCAACTTGACGGCAACGGCAATGTATGGAAAAGATTTACAAGCTGACTCACTGCTTTTGTGAGTAGCTCTGGAACCAGTGGCAACCAGAATCAAAATGGTCGAATTTCGGAATCTTCGCGTTTCGGGATTCTCACACTTGGGTGGTGGTACGTTGAGGGAACGTCGTTTTTCGACACATGCTGCTCCTACAAAATAAACACGAATGATCATTTACAGCGAAAAACGACGTCTTTTTGCAGGTTTTTGTGGTGATGTCCGCGATTGTGGGAATCGTAATCATATCGGAACTTTTTGCGTTTTTTTGCATCCGTTGCAATTTCGTCAGTGGTATTTCAGACGTATTTTGCGATTGCTCATCGCGAAAACGAAATTGTAGCAGCATTTCGAGAATCTAATGTCAACGATCGCAGTCCAACCACAATGATGAGATACAGCTGACATCTAATGCACAGCAACGGCTTGCGATCGTTTCTCATGCGCAGTCTGCACGAGTAACTGCTTCAGATTCCTTTTGCGCAACGGTGCAGTCGATACTTCATTTTGCAAACAATTGCTTCGGACTCCTCATGAACATCGTCTTTCGGCCTCCCATGAGCAACTTCTGCGAATGCTTTTCCAGTCGTGTACCCCGGTTCCACCGCTTACACACTTCGTCCTCTGCTGTTTGGTTCAGTCTGGCCGCGACGCTACACATCGTAATCTTGCTTTTGCACTCTCATTCAGCGCCTCACTGCCTTCGTTTTCTCCGAAACATCGCTGACATTCTTCTCACTACCAAGCACACCAAATTATCAACTGCTTAAAAAAAAAAATAATCCTCAATTTATGCACAAACAGACTCAAAACAAGATTTAAATTGACATTATTCTTTATATTTCCATATATATGAAAAAAAAAAATATTTTTTTTTCAATTTTTTTTTTTTTTTGCAGTACATAATTTTAAATTATATTTTATAAATAATTTAAATAAAATTATACAGGTATAGGTACAAGTTATTTAATTTGAAAAAAAAATAAAAAAAAAATTATGACAAAAAAAAAAAAAAAAAAAAAATTTTTTTTCTTTATTTTTTTTTTTTTTTTGTGACAATATAATTTTAAATGATAACTTGTTAATAATTTAAAGGAAATTATTTAATTTGAAAAAAAAAAAAATGTCGCAAAATTTTTTTTTTTTTTATTTTTTTTATTTTTTTGCAAAATGTTTTTTTTTATTTTATATAACTTTTATGTATCATTGGTATAACTACGGAGGTATATTTGACATAAAAAAGAGAAAAAAAAATATGTGAGAAAAAAATAAAATTTTGTGAATGACGTGAAAAATGTAGCGACCATGTAATTTTAGGGGAAGATTGACAATGGTTGGACTAGCAAGGCGCTGTTGATCGTTTCGCTTGCTTACACGCTTGCCAGCAGGCTCTTCGCAATACTATCTTACGCTTTTACGCAGGGTGTTCACCTCTTTGTGGATCGGTATACGACCCTGTGTACACTCTTTACGTCGTCACATTACGTTGCTTTCTCGATCTGTTAGTGCTATACGAGACCTTCCATCAGTGGCATCAAACTTTCGCTAACGAGTCTTCGCTCGTTAAGTCCTCCAAACTTGTTGCTACACACTTTCGACAGCGGCGCTCGGAATCGTAATCGCATCATCATTCGGAATCGTATTCACATCATCATTCGGAATCGTGAACACATCATCATTCGGAATCGTAGGTACTTGCATCATCATTCGCAATCGTAGGTACTTGCATCATCATTCGGAAGTGTACTCGCATCATCGTCCCGAATCGTGCTCGCATCATCATTCGGAATCGTATTCACATCATCGTTCCTAATCGTACTGGGATCATTATTTGGAATCGTACTTACATCATCGTTCGGAATCGTACTCGCATCATCATTCGGAATCATACCCATATCACCATACGACAGGATTCGAATCGACAAACCGAGGCTGCTCTCAAGCATATGTTGGAACTTTCGAGATTGCTGAAGAACGAAATGGCACCAGAATTTCGATCCACCAGAATTTCAATCCACATGAGTCCACCGCCTGCTAGCAGCTTGGTGCACACTGTCACGCTTCAATACGGTGATGAATACTTGGTGCCGCCCGTACCAGTGCTCTTATCACGACTGTCACTTTCGAATAAATGTTATTGCAAGACCACTTCAGAGCATGATGATGAGTGTCGAAAATCTTCGTGCTTCAAAACTGGTCAACAGCAGTGGTTCAAAACTGATCGCTGTTCGTGATACTGTGCTGACAGATTCTCTGTCACGATCGGCACATCTGCTTTCGGGAACATCGTAATCGACACTTGAGGAAAGTTGCAAACATTGAAATCCACATGCCAGCGGACAGTGCTTGCGCTTAGTTTCGAAAAGTTTGCGCTTCACCTGCTTCAGGACTGGGATGGATACAACGTTCTGAGGATGTGCGACATGTGCTTTGATCATCGCAGGTTGTGTGAGCATCGTGTGAACAAAACGCTCACGCAGTCTGCGTTTCTCTTCGAACTCTGTAACAGAACTGAAATGTGAAACTGGTCCTGAATCATTGCAGGCTCTGATGATTCCTTGTGTCGAGATGTAATGGACAAAATGATCGTGGAGAAAATGTTTATGGACAAAATTGGATAACTGTCACCAAAACGACTTAAAAAAGCCTTCCTCTCAACCTGAAACCTCACAACGTCTTAACATCGCCGAACAATATTTTGAAACTCCTACCTTATTTTTTCCGATAAAGATGGTCTCCATAAATCGTTTCCCCCCATAAATTTCAGTATCCACAAAATATCCAGTGTGGCAGCACCACCAATAGTATTCGCAGCACCACTGATACTTATTCAGACTTAGACTATCGCTCTCTCTCCTTCCTATCTTCGATGGCTATGCGCCGTTGTCAAATCTCTGTCAATGTCTCTCAGTTGGAAAAAGTGTCTTCATCACCACCACCCACATCACATCTTCACAAAAGCAAAATCGTCCATATGAAGATTCAAAAAGACGCTCAAGAACTTGGATGAACGGTGGACTGCCACTTCCGTCTTCCACAAAAATAAATAATCCGTGACTCTTCAAACCGACCTGAGTAAGTAGATCTTTTTCACTCTCTCACAGAAACTGAAGCAGGAACACCTCGACAATTCACACACACCCTTGCACATTCGATGTTTTTCTTTTCCCAAGTCAAAATGAATCATCATCGTGCTGTACAACAGTTACAATCCAGAAATGTGAAATCAACTACAAATCCCACACACTCTTGCATATCGTGCTTTTTTCTTTTCAAAAAAAGTCAAAATGAAACATGATGTATAATCCAGGACTCACCTATCTAGAAACAAGATAGAGACTCTCTAAGAGAGAGACTCTTTGTAGCAATTACAAACACTTTGAATAGTTTTTCAACAAACTTAAAGTCACAATGAGTCATGGCATATAGCTTACATACTAACGGATACTTGCCACGACTATCATTGGACACCAGAAATTTTTAGAAAAGACTCTAGTAGATAAAACGGAATTTTTTTTGAGTTTTTGAATAGAAATCTCATCTCAACTAACTCCAAAAACTTTTATTTCAAGTCAGAATACTTACTCAAAGTGACAAAGTCCATCCTATCACAAATCCTGCAAACAAAGTCTATGACAAAACCCACATACAAAGTCTTCTCAATAGCTCTGGGACCACGTCAACATGTGACTACTGTAACTTTTCACTCCGTCTTGCTCAGCATCTCGATGCCAATCGCTGCTTCGTGAAACGTATATGCCAACTGAGTCCCTGTTTCCTAAAATCTCGAAACACTGGCTCAGGAATTGTTTGCGCCGCGGAGAGATCCCACCCATCTGCCATGGCAACAATACCCACATGCCTTATCATGGACAACGAATCGGATCCAATACACCCACAGGCCAAAACCGATCTGTTTTTAGATTTTGGAAATTTGAAAAAAGAAGTTAGATCTTCAACCGACTGTCACTTGATTCTGGAGACATGGGCTCAAGAGTTACATACTCACACCAATGCAAACACTCATATTTGTATCTGAGAACCCCAAAAGGAAACCTAAGGACGAAATTTAATCGAAACAAAGCTAGAAAAAATATACCATCATGTGGAGTCGATCAATGCAACACAGACGCAGACTCCTCGAACTCAGTCCTAAATTCGAATTGTGGCGACTGTCACTCAGGTCGCTGTACACCCGGTCCCCACAAGGCCCCTGCACCTGGACAATGATATACGGCGTCATAAACTTGACGCGTATGCTGCAAAAACTACAAACGGCACGCACATCTACTCGCAAGAGACATGATCTTTTTCCCATTGCATACTCAAGCCCCTTGTTCAGAGACCGACCGACACCATCCCGACATCAAGAGAAAACTTACTTTCGGTCGCTCTATCATTCGGGTCCAACTGAAGCCTCAAACTTCGAAACCTCTCACGGACGACCCAAACATACTGCGCAGTCACACGATATTACCAGTCACTTGTCGTAATTCGCATGCGCATGCATTGACATAAAGAACTGATTGCATGAGTCAGCCCATTGGGGCACCAAAAAAAAAAATACCAGTCACTTTCGGACATCACTCAAAAACCTCGGCGAATCATTTTGTAGGGGGTTTTAGAAAATAAAATAACAGGCGAATGGAGATTTTATAGATGGTTTCGGAAAAGCAGTTGACAGATGAAAGGGAAAAACTCGAAAGAAAACGCAAACTGCCATGAACAAACACATTGAAAGTGTAAACTCTCGCACCCGGAAAAACGGAACACCAGCAATCACGCACACTCTTCCACATCGGGTTTTTTTCTTTTTCCAGAAAATCAAAAATGAAACATGAGGCATACTCCAGGACCCACTTATCTAGAAAAGAAACACATGACTCGTCTGACTCTCTTGTCAAGAATCTTGAAACACTGAATGTTGCTCCACTCCAATCTTGAAACACGAACGCCACAATTACACGCCGCAAACGTTACACACCGGCGCCGACATGACCTGGGGAAGTTGACGACGCCGACGATGTATGCAATACCGCGCCGAAATAGACGACTGGACATGTGAATATTGGGCCACCCCATACGCGAAAACTTCCGAAACACACTCGTCTCTTGCCAAGAGTCTTGAAACACTGATTGTTGATCCGCTCACATTACCCGCAACCCGAAATCCTTCCACAACACCTAAATCGTTAACAATAATTGCTGGAAATCAAAAAGGTTCGCTGGAAATCAATCTCACTGTCTCGTCGTCATTCGCATTAAGTACCATTGCCACTACAACCCAACGCATTGCCATTATTGGAACAACAGAAACCACACAATGACACACGCTTCGAATCAACATCGGATCTTTTTCTTTTCACAAAAAATCAAAATATGATATGCAAACAGCTTCAGGTGAATCAATCGGAAAAACATTGGAATTGCAATCACAGACAGAGAAATAATAGAACTGGAACAAGAGTCACCAGACATGAATAATGTATACTACCCGAGGAGCTGTACAATACAAAATTTTGATAAGATGAAAGAATGACAAAAATTGTCACATCCATTGTCTTCAATTGTTTCAGTGACAGAAAAACTGAAAAGCTTCAAAAATTTCAACAGATGTGCAACATCGTGGGAAACAGATGACTTCGATGCAAGATAATGAAAAGGCGATAGTTTAGAAGAAATCAAAAGTATAAGGATGCAGGAGGTTCTCGTATTCGAGAAAGAAATGAAAGAACAGCTAGACAAGCAGGAGGAGTATCTGCGAAGAAATATTCTGAAGGAGTAAGAGACTACGTCATGACTGCATACCACCACGAACGCAACGACTCCACGCCGCAACCGTTACACACCGACACCGGCGAGACCTGGGAAATTTAGCGACGAAATATACCCACGCCAAATACCAGACTTCTGATGATATCCTTCCCAAGAGAAACCAAAACGTTGCGCACCGAAATACACCCAACACATCGTCGCTTCGCAAGAGAAACACAACTGCTGCACTCCTGTCTTAACTCTGGCTTGTTGGATCCATTGCCTTCAATTTTTTCCATTGCAGAAAAACTAAAAAGCTTCAAAATTTTCAACAGGTTACAGGTGCGCAACATCATCAAAAACAAATGATTGCCATACAGCATCATCATCATGAGGAGGCGCACTGATACAAGACGTCAAAACTTAAATATAATGATGAGCGAATGGCTCGCATTCGAAAGAGAAATGATGGAACATCTAGAAACTTAGTCACTGTCAGGAGAAAGACTTGGGATGGCAGCAAGGTGCTAAAGGAGGCCACAATGATGCTGGAAAAGAAGGACAACCATACACTTCTTTTGGAGAACGAGCTCGCAAAAGAAAAGAGGCCCTTAAATTTTGCAGAGGCGAAGACATCACTTTACAATGCACCACCACGAACGCCAAAATTTAAATTACACACCGCAACCGCTACGCACCGGCGCCACCATGATCTGGGAAAATTGACGACGCCGACCGTGACGATGTATACGATATCGCGCCGAAATAGACGACCGGACGTGTGAATCTTTGGCCATCCCATACGAGAAAACTATAGTATGTAGTTGCAATTTACCGCCACCACATGACCTGACACGACGGTATACGAGGACGTCAATTCGAGTTTTCTTGAGGACGACCCAATGGAGGAAATGACATCGACCATACGACGGCGGGGGAATTCAAAAGTCGGAAGAGGAAAAAGCGGATCCACAGGGAAAAAAGCGGCGGACTGTGACTGTCACTGTGACTGTCCAACGATGCAGGCAGCACTGTGGGGAAAAAGGCGACGGATTGAACGGATGACAACTGCGCCGCAACTTCTAGATAGTACAGCACCGTGCGCAACTCAGCTGTACAGTGTACGGCACAAATATACTTGACACAAAGGCAACAGAACAGACTCCCCATGATCAAACACCACAATCGTTGCGCATCGGCACCGGCGAGATCTGGGAAATTTGGCGACGGACTGTCACTTCCATCATCATGTCATACCGCCGCGCGGCCGAATTATAAGGCACGACCAGAAATTTGGACGTCCCCATACTGCAACAGTATCAGTTGAGACCTCCCAAATTTGTTACGACAAAACACCCCCCCCCCCTTATCATTAGAATAATGAAATTTACTTCAGATACGTTGTCGGCTTTGGCGACACACACAACACCATAATACGATCATCACCTCGAGAAGTTAACACTTGGCGCAACGACTTCAACTCTGGCAACATCATACATGGTCGTGGCTGATTTTTTCGTATCGTTTCGAAATACCCGAGCCGCTGGTCCGGAATTCGCAACAGAAACCTCATATCCTGACCTGTCGACAAAGAAGTACCACGACTCAAAAGGAAGAGACAAGAAGTAGAAGAATCGCAAGAGTGGGCAACAAGAAGACGTGTCTCGAGCTGAGGGGTGTAAAAACGTCGCAAAAATCGCAGAACCATGCCCGACATCCTGGAAATACCCATCCGATGACGCCGCAATCGTTATACATCGGCGCCGGCGAGATCTGGGAAATTTGGCGACGGAGCATATCCATGCTACATCTCAGACTTCTGATCCTTGCCAAGTCTTGCCAAGTCTTGGCCCGAGAGAAACCAAAACGCTTCGCACCGAAATACACCCAACACGTTTCGCAAGAGAAACACAACGGCTGCGCTCCTGTCTTGCTGTATTCTGAAGGGGATACTCGATGTAGATTGCCGACGTTTCTTATCGTTCGCAGAATCTCGTGCACGGCCATTGGTGAAAGAAACGAAAACTGTGCAAGGTCTGTGTGCACTGGGAAGAGAAACGGACGAGCAGAATGCCAGGAGAGACGGCCGTGATTTTAGAAAAAGACTCGAGGGCCACATGACGTCACACACTCGCCGCAACCGTTACGCATCGGAGCTGGCATGATCTGGAAATTTGCCGACGGAATATATCGGCGCCCAATTGTAATACACCGCCAGCCGGTTGGTCATCCCCGTACTCAGCTGTACAACAAAAGTCGAGATTGAGTGTCCACATTTCTCGAATCTTCGGCCACATGATGTAGCCCCGATTTTCCACAACTTTTGTCGCGACTCCGTTTTTCAATGCCGGTAACCGTTGCCAGACGTGGACCGGAATAACTTACCGGTCCACGTTTGTTGCGAATATCAAGGTAATATTCTTGAAATGGCGAATTACCATCGTCCTGCCCAACTTATTCTGGAATCGCAATTCGGATCATCAGCATTGCTGATCATCCACAAAAGCCAAATCATCGCCACATCAT
>Ga0099797_101368_pt1 | contig 13020 bp, 11 predicted proteins | sample Uncmet_Sort48C_1_FD_89871 | JGI IMG/M metagenome (GOLD analysis project Ga0099797, IMG submission 89871) | Marine eukaryotic communities from CALCOFI LINE 67, Pacific Ocean - C012_Sort48C_1 | ecosystem: Environmental > Aquatic > Marine > Oceanic | place: Pacific Ocean: Monterey Bay | collected... | reverse complement strand
TGTGGTGCCCATGGGCGCCATTTGGGGACCAAAGGGGCGCAATGCGGCCGAGGCATGGACCCATATGGTCTCATGCGCGTCCCAGTGGGCCCGGGCCCCTGCGCAGGGACATTTTAATTACCAAAGGGACGTTCATGAAGGAACCGAGCATATATATATATATATATTCATATATATATATATATATATATATATATAAGCTTTATTATATGCCAAACAATCAAAGCCAATTTTCCCCGGCGAGCCTTTGGAGGCTGGCCGTTTAAAATTGGCTCTGATGCTTGGCCTCCAAAGGCTTGCCGTTGAAAATTGGCTTTGATACTTGGTGTGGTGTGAAAGGCCGGCCGTTGAAAATTGGCTTTGATACTTGGTGTGGTGTGAGCTTAAGGTGCCGTCAGGAATTGCGCCCTTAAAGGACGTTCATGAAGGAACCGAGCATATATATAATATATATATATATATATATATATATATATATTTATATATATATATATATATATATAAGCTTTATTGTAAAGGCCTTGCGGCCTGTGCCGCCGATCTGGGGTTTTCCGAATTTCTGATGGAATTTGTGTGTGAAGACGCATCTGGAGCCATTGAAGCATTATTTGGGAGCCATTCGGAAGAGATTTGGACGCCATGGGGAACCCAGGGGAGCCCGAGGGGAGGAGGGTTCGGGGAAGGCCCCGGGTCCGGGGGATGACCTGCCCGGGCCCCGGGGGGACCCCCGGGCGCACCCCGAATTTGTACCAAAATCCACGAAACCCAAGAAAACCTGATGTTTCCTTAAATTCTAGATAAAAGAGGGTTCCAATTAGTTGTCATTTTGTGGTCCAAAAGGGAGGTCCAAAATGCCGCCAAAACGGGGTCATTTTAAGGCCCCCTCTCAAATTCTAGATTTTATTGATTTTTGAGTAAAATGGGGGGTGCCCGGGAGACCCCCAGTTGGGACCCTGTACGGAGTTTTTAAGCAAAAGTGTGATACTATCGTCTGAAAAAACGTGCCAGGGCATCCTGGCAGGGCCTCCGAAGTGAGAGGTTTGTACCATAAAGCCAAGGAAGCACTTTCCTGAGAATTGACTTATTTATGGGGTCCCATTCTGTGTCCGATTTTCTAGTGAATTCGGTATTAAAATCACTGTAAAAGTGACCCGATTTTGGGACCCTTCTTTTTTGTAGATTTCTCCAAGAATGAATATTTAGGTACCCTGGCGAAGGGAGCTCCAAAAAGAAGGAAAACGGGATCTGGCAGGGCCCCCTGGCATGGCAAAAATGTAAAACCATCGTCATAAAAAGCTTCGCAGGGGGTTCCCCAGAGGGTTCCCATAAAAGGACCCAAAATAGTTGTAAAACATACAAAAAGAAAGTGGCGGAGGTAACTCAACGTACCCCCCCCCTCCCCCCCTACCCCGGCAGAGCCACCCCGGCGCACCCCCCGAGCAGCGTCTCTGCTAAAGCTGTGTGTGGAGTCTCTACATTTTTTAATACTCTACATTAACTCTGTTAAAGACAAAACTCTATTTTTTTTGTGCTCACACGCCGGATCGACGGATTGTGGAGGCGAGGTGGGGGAGCGCTTCGCATCAAATCGGATTTATTAGGTGATGTTCTTGAATATCATGAATTTCTTTGGAAATATTGGATTTCCATGGAAGATGCATGGTTTGTCTCAGGGAATATGTGATGCGATTTGTGATTTCTTGTAACATCATGGTTATATATATATATATATATATATATATATATATATCCAACTGCCTTCGGCCTACCCGCCACCGTGCCCCTGTATTGGCTCAATGAAGGTGCACATGTATTGGCTCATTGAAGGTGCACATGTATTGGCTCAATGTGCAAGGATTAAGGGTTAAGGTTTTTGTTGTTTGTTGTTTGTTGTTTGTTGTTTCTTATTGTGTATTCGTGCACGAGTTAGAGAGACAATTGAAAACAAAATATTGGGTGCTTGGTTGTTTGTTTGTTTGTTTGTTTGTTTGTTTGTTTGTTTGTGCAGAAATAAAATGTCAACAACATTTTGGGGACATAACCGGGGATACGGGCAACAGTAGTTGAAGCCAATTATAAGGCATTAAAGATGAGGGATAGAAACAGCAAATTGCTTGTTTGTTTGCGTGTTTGCTTGTTAGTTTGTTTATTTGTGTGTTTGTTGTTTTGTGTGTTTGGTTGTTCCGTTTTTTAATTGTGTTGGACATATTTGGAGATTGCCCTCGAAGGTGCACATGTATTGGCTCAAGGTGCAAGTGGTTTGTGCCGGAGTACCGCCGCTCAATAGATTAAAATTAGGGACGGTACCACAATACCGTATATTAAAGGGGGCCAGAATCGCATTTTTTTCATTGTGTTCGACAGTATAGAACACACTTACATAGAGAAGCAAAGATAGATGGTTGGGTGCACGTAAACACATGTGACGTTGACATGCGGAGGGCCTATGCAATCGGGTTTCTGAATAGTATAGAAGACACATTGAAGGTGCACATGTATTGGCGTAATGTGCAAGGATTAAGGGTTAAGGCTTTTGTTGTTTGTTGTTTGTTGCTTGTTGCTTAATGTTTGTTGACTATCGCATTTTTGGAGTTTTAGGTTTCACTGGGCTCTTTTGGCCTGTCTTCGGTGGTCTTTGGGGACCCTTGGGCTGCCTTGGGTGCCTTTGGACGGCCATTGGGGCTCCATTTGTCACCTTGGGGCGCCTCTGGGGCGTCATTGGGCTCCATTTGTCGCCTTTGGGGCCCATTGGGGCGCCTTTGAAGATCATAGGAGGTCACGTGTCACTTTGCGATCATTTTGGTTCACTTTGGTTTCTTTTGATCATTGAAGGTCATGGAAGGTCATGTTATAGTTTTTAATTTTTTGTTGAGAAAAACGGACCATTAAGCGTCCCAAGTGTGAAAAAACCTCCATATGTGTGGGCGATATTTGTGGGTCCAAATGGAGGACTCTAAAAAACACATTTTCCCCCTAAACGCGACATCGGGTTCGTATGCATATTTGTGTGTCTAGATGCACTCCCATAAATTCGTTTACCAGACTTTTGTGACGCAGCCCCAATTTTTACGATACCAAATTGTCCAGAAAAAACCAATCTTAAAATAGAAGAATCATGCCACGAGCTTCTGTAGTCCCTTGAAATAGTTAAATTGAGAAACAAGTACGTACTAAAACTCCTCGCAGGCACTCCACTGGATACATGTATATATATATATATATATTTGAATTTTCAGTTTGTGTGAACCATGTAACTTAGTGAATCTCTGTAACTTTCCTTGGAGGTCGTTGCGTTTTCTCAGATTGCCCTGGAGCCCATTGTGTGTTTCTGGTACTTACTTAGGGAATCATTGGTTTTCTTGGAAGTCCATATCTTGAGTAAGCCAGGCTCATTTTGACCCAATTGGGTTCTTTCTGAAAATGGGCAACATCAACATTCAAAAGGTTTTATAGGTGGAAGTCGTATGAATACAATATTCACATTATGCGACTTCGGGTGTTGTACAGTGTTCACCTGCTACGTACAGTGTGCTCACGTGTTCACACTTTCTGTGTTTGATATGTTCACATCCGTTTCCCTCTTCAGTCGTTGGGCCACAATTCCTCGTTGAAAGACTAGTATTTGACACCCATGGGGTTTCATGCCCATGTGGATCGAACGGGCTGCGGCCGAAGGCCTGCATTATGATATGTTCCTTGTTATACTCTTTATATATTGCTCCTTACTGGGGTTCAATCGAAATTGGGTTGAATCCTCATGCGCATAGCCCCATTCGTGTGGACGTCTTTGGGAATACATGGAGATCATATAAATACACTAATCAACAGCTGTGCGCTGTATAGGATTTGTTAACCTGTCTGACATTTATAACCAATTTTACATACACATGTATATATATATATATATATATGCTAATGTGGACCTGTGCATCACCTGTGCATATTCATGCACGGTGCTAGGTGGAGCCGCATCATGGGATGATGGGCATGGGAGTCAAGGGCTAGCGGGATCTGATTCCGAATGGCGATTTCGAAAGTGACTTCGAAAAGCGGGTTCGGCTCAAGTGCAGTAAGTACCAAATCTTGTCGAACAACTATGAGTGGATCGCAGGACGTTGGAGCGCAAATTGGACTTTTCGGGGCAAAGTAGCTCCGGATCGATGCAAAGTAGTTTCGGTGCGATGAGTAGCATGTGGTTTCGCGCGCAAAGTAGCTACTCTCCCGGCGACACCATAATTCGAAAGTCACTTTCCGCGAAGGCCCTTTGGAGGTTGTGTGATATCAGAATTGCGGACGGTCAGAAGTTAACAAGTTATGAGTTCGAATAGATTTTGCGCGCTGGTGTATAGCAGAGTAGCTAAAGTGCAATAAGTAACAACGTTTTCGAGCACCCAGCGGCATTGCACATGGCTGCCGAAGCTAATCCACCTGGACTAGCCGGGCCCAGGTGGTCCCCCTGCTCAGCGCCCAGCAGGGCAGAAGACGACGACTTCCTCATGCAGCAGAACCTCCTGGCGACGACAGTGAGTGGTGTATGAGGGCAACCCTGGCCAGCTCTTACAAGCACAGCCCGTATAGGTTCAGCGGCCCACCACCCCGCAGGGTGCAGGTGGCTGAACACCTTTAGGCAAGTGCTAATGGTGTAAGTGCACTAGGTGCCCTGCCTACACCGCATGAGTGAGGGGCGGGGGGTGGGACGGAACGATCCAGTGGACTTGCTGCACGGATCATACTCCAACAGTCTTACTTCTTTGGAAGAGGAAGGAGTTATTGGGGGGGCGATGGGGTTGGGGGGTGGGAGCTGTTGCAACTGGCAAGTAGTAGCAAGGGATTGATGCGAACGCCTTTTGTCCAGTATGCTATGATGAAGGTGCTAAGTATCTCACCATAGGTAGATGCATTTTAGATTCCATCTTTCGACAGAGAGCAGTGCCAACCAAAACCCAGCTGAACGATATGTGGTGCCTGTTCAGTGGATTTGTGCGCGGAGCCGCCAAAGTCCAGTAAATAGCAATGTTTTCAAGCACCCAGTTGCTTGATACATGGTGCCTGTGCAGTGGATTTGCGCGCGAAACCCATAAGGGTCCAAGGGCCCCGAAAGCATAAAAGTCCAAGTAGCTAAAGTGCGGTAAATGGTAGTGTTTCCGAGCGCCCCGTTGCACGATATGCGGTGCTTGTTCAGCGGATTTGCGCGTGAAGCCCGCAAGAGTCCAAGGCCCCCGAGTGCTCTAAGAGCCCAAGCCCTCCGAGGTATCGCACGGAAATCTAGATGTAGGAATATCTTACTGGGTCAGCCAGATATTGTGCCTTACGAACCCCAATCATTATATCAAATCATGCACGAGTGAAGATCATTGACAACAGCACTTTTCCGTCTGAGATCCTTTCAGATCAAAGGGATGAGAGCATGCGGAACTTGATCGATAATGTGTCTGCGAGGACGGTGCGCCATGAGTTCAAGATTTATTGGCCTGAGATGGTTAATCCTGGACATGTGGATATTGAGCCTTAAGTCAAATCCCCGCAGAACATATCGGGAATCTGTTTAAATGCATCGGCAATGTTTTGGCATCGATTTCGCGTTGGAAATTTGTGAATTCGGTTGTTGTTAAATGGTGGTTTAACACATGGTGGTTTAGTGTGGGGACCCTTTCGGTTTAGAAAATTGAAAGTTAGACTTAAACATTTCACATCAAATTAATGGGCCCGGGCCTGGACCCAGGCCCAAAATTTGCACCCATTCATACCCTATTAGCAACTTTTCACACTAGGTGTTTCACAAAGTTAGAATGGTAAAATAACCCTTTCCCTGTGTTCGGCGAGACATCCACGATATCTGATAATACTACACTTTATCAACACTAACACACCTTGAAAACAAGAAAGTAGTCATTGCAAGACCCTGCGAATATTTTTTTGAATTTGATGATGTTTGACACTGTTGATATAACCCGCGGGATCCGACTGCCAACAAGTCACAACTGCATGATATAGGGTATGGATTATATGTGTGAAAGGAGACAGGTATTCTGCGCTCAATTCGTGTAAGTGGGCTAAATGATTTTATCAGAACCCATGTGTTGTATTTATGTTTGCTGCGGAAAGAGACATGTCTCTAACCGTGCAAATGGGAGCCTGAACTAGTCAGAGCTCATATCTGAGGCATTGTCCGGGGACTCTGCCTGTATATCTGACATATTGTCGTTTTCCTCCTCAGGTTCAGACTGAGGGTATCCATATTGATGCGCATATTTTCTATGCATTTACAGGTTTTGTGAACTAGGTGTGTATGCTGTGTTTGTTTGATGTTTCCGCTCCTGCATTTGTTATGAGTGTTTTGGATTCGTGTGTATTTCTATCTATACATGGTTGTATATTTTGTCAGACGGGTTCTGTAGTTCCTGGTCAATAATCACGTTTTTTGTTTTTGTTGGCTTGGTAATTATTGGCCAGGGTTGAAGTATCTCTCCCTGCTTAACTATTTCGATGATTGCAATCAGCTTCTCAGATTCTACAGCCTGATTCTCGGATTCATCCACATGCTTCTACATCCGCCTACATCCGAGTATTTGAGTTTCAATCGCCGGTTATTAAATACGTAACAACTGGGCATCACGCCGTTGTTATGGGTCTATACATACACATATACATAGAACAAATCCGAGTATTAACTTGTCGACGACTGGCAGATACCTCAAGACGAATAGGTACCCTAAGTTACCAACGGGAGTGTATTCATACTTATGATAATTCACTGTCTAGGTTTACCTAGAAGGGTTGTCACTCAATTATGAAAGGAATTTCAATGCGAAAAAGGTCTGACGGTTCCCTCAGCTGTACCCCGGTGGTGCCCCCAGCCTCTGGAGCCAGGTTCCCCCATCCTCGATTTCCGAAGCTAAAGTTCCCCAGCCAGAGTTCCCAAGCCAAAATTCCCAAGCGTAAGTTCCCAAGCTAAAGCTCCCAAGCTCAAGTTCCTAGGCGAACGTTCCTGAGCAGAAGTTCCCAAGCCTGAGGACCCAAGCCAAAATTTCCTCGCCAACAAAAACAAGTAAACAAGCCCAAGCTCAGGTGTCCAAGTTAAAGTTTCTAAGCCCGTGTTCCTAAGCTAAAGTTCGGAAGCCAAAGTTCCCAAGCCTAAGTTCCCGACCTAAAGTTTCCAAGCTCAAGTTCCTAGCCAAAGTGCATACGGCAAAGTTCCCAAGCCAAAATTCGCAGCCAAAGTTCCCAACCTAGACTTCCCAAGCTCAAGTTCCTAAGCTAACGTTCCTAAACCAAAGCTCCCAAGCCTAACCTTCCAATCTACAGTTCCCAAGCCCAAATCCTCAATCTAAAGTTTCAAAGCTAAAGTTTCCAAGCTCAACTTCCTAAGCTGAAGTTCCTGAGCTACAGTCCCCGAGCTAAAGTTCCCATACCAAGCTAAAGTTTCCAATCTCAAGTTGCTTAGCCAAAGATCCTAAGCTAAAGTTCCCAAGTCAAAGATCTCAAGCCAAAGATCCGAAGCTAAAGATCCCATGCCAACGATCCCACGCTAAAGACCCCACACAAAACGTAACAATACTCCCAATTAGGGTAAGGTATTTTATTTAGTAGTTAGCGCTGTCAGTTCAACATTCATGCTTGAAAGGTTGCTGATAGGGTTTAACGATCATGGGGTTTAATACCCAATGGGCTTGAACCCCTTTTGGCTGAATGCCCATCAATGCAGAACATATATATATTTCATATACGTGGAATATGAACTTTAATTTATTCTTGATTGGTTGACACCACATGGGGGCCACGGCCGAAGGTTGCGGCCTCCTGTTGCGTCCACCGCATCCGAGTATATTGGTTCTCAGATTCCCTATCTATTCTCAATCGGACGTACCCCAAGTAGGGTTTAAAGGCCATCGGAGTTAAACCGTATTAGATACTTTTCAAGTTCATTACAGGTTAATGTCATATTATTAATTGTGTGTAATTGTGGTGTGTCTGCAGCCAGCCGAGGTGCGCAATGAATTCTTCACGATGGTTTGGAAAATTCCTGCGGTCCGCAAAGGAACGATGTGGTGCCTTTTTGTCGGTCTGGTGCATAACCTCTGGTGCTGCTACATTACATGTACTCGCTATACGCCCGCAAGCTGAGTGTTCTGTATGGGACTGGACTTACCTAATGGACCATTGTGTTGCTTCATGCATTCGTTTGGTGTAAGATCGTAAGCTATAATGCTCTCTTGGTGACTCACCTACGATATATATATATATATATATATATACATACAGTCATATATTATTTCCCCGTATCCATTTGGGCTTAAGTAAGTTGCCTCAAATAATAAGTGAATTATTTGTGACTCCCTGCTCCGCACTTGCATTGCATCTTGCACCTGGCTTGATTATTGTTTGGTTGGTTGTTGTTGTTGTGATTGGTTGTTTTGTTGGTTGTTGTTGGTTGGTTGGTTGTTGTTGGCTTGATTATTGTTTGGTTGGTTCTTGATTATTGTTTGGTTGCTTGCATCGGTCGGCAGATTCAAGGAAGACGGGCGTGGACCACCAGTGCACATGTAGGTTTTATGAAGAGACATACACATGATCTGTTGCATACCCGTATCCGTTTTGACTTAAGCCGATTTTAGATTAGACATTCTCATGCAATTCGTTACATATGCGCACGTACTTGCAGACACAGTTGGCCTGGTGGTCCTTGCATAGTGTGTCCTTTATCAAAATAACAATTACAAGCTGCATTAAAGTATAAAGTATCATCAAGTAACATCCACCCGCTCGCAAGTTGCGGTTAGCACCCGTCATTCATTTACCAGTCTCTGCCCCGGGTGCTGCATGAAATTGGATTGGATTGGATTGGATTGGATTGGATTGGATTGGATTGGATTGGCTCAAGCCTTTGCACGAAACGTTCGATTCCGCTGAGGAGTGCAAGCCTCTGCACCCGACTTTTCTCTCGCGGATTGGAGGAGCAGAGCCAGGCTGAGCAAAACAACGAAAATATCAACTTCGCCTTGATAACCAATTTGATTGGATTGGATTGGCTTGGGCCTACTGATAGCAATTTTCACGGTCAGGTTCGTGTAGTCGTGGTTTGCGTGTACTCTGCTGTCCGCTTGCCCCGGCGGCCTCCAGCATCGTGCAAGCTACGGTCATGAAGAATCTGTCACGGACTAAATACTTCAAAGCAAAATATTTTTTGCTGGCAAATGGCAAATTTGCAAACACAAATTATTTTGCTTCGAAGAAATTATTTTCGTTGGCAAATTTGCCAACAACAAATATTCTGCTTTGAAGTATTTAGTCCGCTTGCCCCGGCGGCCTCCAGCATCGTGCATTCTGAAGATGGAGCCGGAGAGTTGCACGTGGGTTATTCCGCTGCAAAGCCCCGTGCGCCTGCTGGGATAGCCAGACAGAGCATATCCCAGAAAAGACAGATGAGAATGCGGAACTGTGCCATCACGAAGTCGCAGGTGGCATCATGTGAACTATTTTTGCAGCTTGGACATGGTAGGAATATGGATGGTATTGCTGTCGACATACAGGCAGCTAATCCTGCATTGCTAGGGCCTCGCTTGACGGCCATAGAGCGCAAATTGGATTCCGTTCTTTTTGCACTGGCGCCCCATGGCCGTGTGCATAGTGAGATCGGCCATGTGGGCGACAGTTTCTGCGACATCTGGCAGCACATTCCGAGGCAGGATGTAGCTGACATGTCTGCAATTTCATGCCTGGGTTTGTCATCTGAACATTTGTCGCAGCAGTGCTCAGCAGCACGCATCTTGCAGACATGGTGGAGACACACATTCTCAAGAGTGTGTCCAGTCGGCCTTAGTTGCAATGAGGAGGCTGTGCAAGTTGCATATGTCAAAGAAGTGACCTTCAATAGTGTAGCTTTTGCTTCAGATGTCGGGGGCACAGAGTTGGAGCTTCGCTTGTTGCGACCAGGTTCTAAGCATTTTTTCCGGCAAGGCTCGACGGCCCATTTTCAGCTTGAGGACGAAGCAGCTTCAAAGATACAGTCCTGGTGCTTGAAATCCTCAAGCTGAGATTGAATTCGAGGCGCCATCGGGCGCAAACCCCGTCGGCGAGAAGCTAGTCGTAATAAGGTTGCCAGCAGAGGAGTGGACACAGGCAGTGGGTATGCACTGCATGCCTTCGGAAGCCGTTGTTTCAAACTATGCTGGTGATGATTTGGGTCGAAGAGACTACGACGTTGGAGTGTGGCTGAAGACCGACACAAGTCCTTCAAGTGCAGATCAAAATCAACAAATGGAGCCAGAGGAAACGAAGACATGGTACAAGGACATGCTGCGAGAAACTTAAAACACCATTGACTATCAAAGGAAACCTCTGGAGTACCGCATATGTGAAGTTTTGTGCGAGTGAGAGTGCATCCGACTACACATTCCGCAGGGTTCTAGGTCCATTGTGGCTGAGGGGGTGTTTCAGCATGTCAGCGCTTTAGGTAGGCATATGTATGAAGTTGGTCTGGCCGATGTATGAGATGAAGCTGAGCTTGGCATGAGTGTGTGCACTGCCTTGTATATAGCCAATGGCAGCCATCATTTCAGCTAACCATCCGAAGCAATCACTATGGCGCGCTTACGCGTAAAGCCTTGTCAGTCAAAAAATTAAAACCTGCAGTCAGTCACACAACTGGGATCCTTCAGACTCCTTTTTAAGACTGCATCAAAACAGACAACTAGGAAACTTAAACGGTTCACATGTACTTCCCACGCTTCCCACATGTCGGGGGGTCCCTGTCCTCTTTTGTGAAAAACTCAGGACCGACAAACTCTTGCAATCGTATGACCATTTGCGACACAGAGCATTGTAACGCACGACACAAAGTATTACCATGCATGCTGGTTTGATTCGGAGTTGCAATGTAATTGATGGGTGTGTCATGATTCATATGGATGATTGAAAATCATTTTTGCAAATCGTTGACAATCTTCAGGTATTCGAGAAGTATTTTAACCCTGGTCGACAAATACTCTACAAATGATTGCATTCGTGACACCAATTTTTTCAAGTAAGTGCCAAGAGAGAGAGAGCCCCCAATACATTTTAAAAGTTTGGACATTATGTAACAACTCCGTACTTCAGTTGTATTGGCAACTCCACCTTTATCCCTGTTCATATTGGCTAGATCAGTTTGAGGGTTCCAAGCTTTCTAGGCCATTGCATGAAACTAGGACATGCGGGATTCTGAGCGCTTGACATACTACCCCAGGGCCAACAACCCTACAGAGTAGGATTTTTCTCCAATTCACAAAATACAGATGGAAGCAAAGGCGCGGCCCCCGGCCCCGATCCTTCGTTTTTATTACAATGTCTGCTTGGATATTTGGTACAACATCCCAACTTGTGGGAAGTTGGTTCTGGGAGTAGATGTTAAGCCCTCAACATCCTAAACATCCTAGTCTCAGGCATTGGCCTGGACCCATGGAAAGTTTTTGTCTGGAACTAATGCAAATCAATCTAAGTAGGTCCCTGGTATCTGCCTTTGCAAACAGAGAGACTTGTTTGAAGTTGTGCTGTAATATATTTGATGATTCCGCACATCCGGGGAGCACGACATGTGCATTGTAAGATCAAGGCGCCTCGAAATGGAACCATTCGGTCACCAGACCCCAAATGCCACACAAATGCAAATGCTCGTCGGTGCTTCAGTTTCTGGTTGTATTACTCGATGCTTGTAGCTATGCTGTGTTAGTGGTTGTATATGTGGTTTTGTAAAGTCGCTGACATGACAAAACATGCGGGTCATCTTTGTGCGAACACATTTCCTGCACATTTGTGGAAGCATGGCATGTGTACCAATTTCCTGCAAGCGCTGTTGCCCCTCAGTTTAACACAATTTGACTTCTGGGTGCACCCTTGCCGGGACCACCTGAATGCTTTTCTATTTTCCCCGCCCCTGCCCATATTGTCCCTTTCCATAGGGACCAGACTCGACAAAGACACATGGATGTCAAGGACAATTTCAGTGTCGTTTTTTAGCTACAGGCACTTTGTATATTTAATTGGACCTGGGGTTGTCGGTGGGTCGTTTGAACTTCTGTATGTTTGGGACCCCAAAGATATACACCACCACCGGGTTTGGGCTTAGAAAAAATAGGGAAATGGGTGGTGTGGACGATTTGGTGGTGTATATGCAAACTGCTGTAAAATACAACAGTTTGTATATACACCACCAAATCGTCCACACCAGCCATTTCCCTATTTTTTCTAGGCCCAAACCCGGTGGTGGTGTATATCTTTGGGGTCCCAAACATTAAAGAAAGTGCAGCTGCATTGATTAGTAAGGCAATTATTGCTGATGCACGCTCCTACGAAATCCTTGCTTTCCCCACCGTTTCCATGATGGGCAACTCCTTGCAAATCATTGGACATACCGTTGGTTCCAATAAGCATGGTGCTTGCGACTCTTTTGCGACTCTTTACAATAGAGGCAACTAATACGCTGCCCATTGGGTGGGGTGCACGGCTGGTTTTTGCTGGTTTTAGAGACTTGAAGAGTTCGTCAAAACGCTGCCTCATACACTACACTATACACGCACACAAAAAACAGATCTAAGGAGACTAGGTGAGCATAAGCTCCTCAACCCAGCGACTTCATTGCCGGAGGTGCCCTCCATACCGAAATCGCAGCCGACAATACAGCACTTCTGAGAGCACTTAACAGGGGGAGCGGAACACATCCAATGTGGTACAGTCCAGCGGCAGGGCGGAGCCTAGGGGCTCGGACCTGCGCACCTGGGGCTTAACCAGGGGGTGAACCCAGCGGACCCCGAGGTGCCGGCAACCAAAGACGCCAAAAACAGAAGGAGGCGGGTGCAAGAAAGGGTGCAATGCATGACCAATAATGGTGAAAACAAAAACACATATGGCCAAATGATTGGCTGATGAATCGATGGTTTGCCAATAAATGTGCCACAGTATGTGTTGTGTTGTTACGGTTTTCCAGGGCCCTGGAAACCACAAAAACAAACTACATTTATTGGTAGACCATCGATATAACAACAA
>Ga0099797_101367_pt1 | contig 13021 bp, 7 predicted proteins | sample Uncmet_Sort48C_1_FD_89871 | JGI IMG/M metagenome (GOLD analysis project Ga0099797, IMG submission 89871) | Marine eukaryotic communities from CALCOFI LINE 67, Pacific Ocean - C012_Sort48C_1 | ecosystem: Environmental > Aquatic > Marine > Oceanic | place: Pacific Ocean: Monterey Bay | collected... | reverse complement strand
AGAGGCCCTCCAATCAAAGAAGTCCCGAAAGACACCTTCAGATGATGCCATGGTGGAGGATAGCGGAACCGTTGGTGTTGATGCTAAGGTCGACGGTGTTCGACTTATTCGTAAATCGCAAGAGAAGCGTGCTGCGGAAGAAAGAGCGCAGCAAGATGAAGAGGAGCGACAGGCAGCTGCAGCCGAGGCAGAACGCGTTAAGGCGTTAAAGCGAGCAGAAGATGAGGAACAACAACGCATTGCGGAAGAAGAAGAATTGGAGACACGCTTGGCATCTGTCATCTTCCGGACGCCTGAACTGTATCCCATTGGTCCCGCGGAAAAGAAATTAAAATTGTATCGCGAAAAGCAGCTGAAAAAAAATCCAGGCCACCAATCTTTCAGCCAGGCGGAGATTGCTCGGTGCAAAGACTTGGATGAAGATTTTTATCCCGAGCCGTTACCGGAAGAAGAGAAACGTGAGTGGATGGACAACATGGAGAAAACAGTGACGCGGACTGATGACGATGAGTTTGTTGGGGGCAAGGGGACGGAAACATACATGTTTGACGACACCGAAGCACCTCAGAAAAGCCTTAGTGCCTCAGATGCGGAGAAGGAAACGAAGGAGGTCGTTACTTCCTCGGAAGCGATGCCTGAGCTGCCGGCGGTAAGGCCACAGCTGGTCGAAATGTTGAGGTTGCAAGAAGGTCAATTTTTAAAGCACGAGCTTCTACCCAAACTGCTTTTGCCAGAGGAAGATCAAGAAACAAAATTTCAAACTAGACTGTCTTTATTTCAAATGATTCCTCAGGTGGAACATGCACTCACATTGCCACCTATTAACGCATTGCAAAGCACGCGTAGTTTTGTTGCAAGTAATGAATTTCCACTGGCATCTGTACCTATGCCATTTTTATCCATGGTTCCGACAAAATTGAAAAATAATGTAGGGGCAACGCCTAGCCCAGATGAAGTTGCATTGGCAGTTGCCGCTGCACTGAATGCAGCTGGTGCAGGGGCTCCATACGTTAGTCAACCCCCTCCGCCGCCAGATTACAGCATCCCGAACAGTGTTGACGCCGCGGGTATTGTCTCTCGCGTCCTAGAGACGTCAGGATTTTGTATCGTCAACAACGATATTTTCTTGCCAAAAGATGTAATCACTCGCGGCGGTAATGCGTGGCCACCACGCGTAGGACAGGGCGTACGAATGGTTGTTTTCCCCAACCAAGTTGGTAAGAATAACTGGAAAGCATCGTGGGCCATTTACGACCAAAGCATGGTTCGTGACGCAGGGGGGAAAGATGTCCAAGGCATCATTACATATGTGTCTGACACATGGTGTATTATGAATGACGACATTTTCATACCAAAATCGACTGTTGAGAGCTGTGGCCTGTACTGGCCACCCCCCTTGCATCAACGCGCAAAGGCAACAATTGTTGCACATGTCAGTGGGCGGAACAAGTGGAAGGCAGTAAAATTTTTTCTATAATTATGAATACTGGTACCATTGTTAGTTATGATGTATAAAAATCATAGTAAGGTAGTTATCATATGATTATTTAAAGTTTTAGTAAGATAGTAAGATACGCGTGTCACTATAAAACTAAATCATGCATCTATCCATGTAGAATAAGTCAGTTTTGAGTAAGTGTAGACTGAGTAGTTTGTGTGCTCTCTTTCTTCTCCTGGGGCTTAACAAGAAGTCCCACATCTTCCTCGACAGTAGTAATGGTTGTGGTATCGATGTCCTTCGCTGGGTGCGGTAGTTGTTCCGGTGGCACTGCAGGTAGAAGTTCGTTGAGTCCGCCGCACGAACTCATGGATCGTATGACGCCTTCCATTTCCACGCCTTCCGATGTAAACGATGCGCGCGACTCCTTTGATACTAACCTTCCCCGTGAAGACAGATTTTCCACCACGGCCTTCAATTCCTCTAACGTTTTTTCTATTTTGTTTAACCGTTGGCCGGTGGGCATTTCCTCCGGTGCCTCGTCCACGTTGATGCTTCTCCGCTTCAACGCCCGTCTAACATACTCCGCGTCATAACGTTTTTTTGTAAGATGCTTAACTAACGTCGGTATAGAATCCTCTCCCTTTACTTCTTTGACAATGTCCCATACTGGATCGCTGGCGTACAAATGTTTCTGGCCAGCTCTGCAGTTTGACAAGATGGTAAAATACAGCTCGATCACGTCTGTGTACTTCATAATTCCATATTCACAGGTTTGGGTACCCACACGTATTTCGATTTCTTTGTCACAAACATACTTTGTGAATAGACAGTCAATGATGTTTGTCGCCCCTCCTTCAGTGCAGAGAACCTTCCAAGGATTAGAATCACCCGCTCTCTCTTTGCTGTGCCCTACGTCCCGCACAGTAATGTCAAGGCTGCCATCGTACACTATGTAAATTACGTCTCTATATTCGCCGTTAGTCCGGCTCTGGCTCGTTCCTGTTTGCAAAAGTTTTCCCACTTTGTTCACTCGTTTAATAATTTGGAGTTCGCTATGCAAGAGCCAATGAAGTGCATTTCGGTCGTCAATGTTTAATCCACGGGACATATGCATGATGTTATCCAGCAGTGCGGATCTCTCATGTTCTTTGCAGAGTACGTCTAACACCTCTCGCTGCAAGCTTTTGTCCAGTGCATCGAGGACTCTCTTTGTGGCTTGGTATTTACGCTCCTGTTGCATTTTGACTGCGTATTTTTGATACTTGAAATGAACCGCAGAAATCATCTTTTTCCCCAGCAAGCGCCCATTTATATTTCGGAACTCGTCGAAATGAGATTGGTGTTCTTCGTAAAAGGAATCGTCCTTACTTGTGATAGAGCCGAGGGATGCCGCCATTTGACCGATTAACACTGCATAACACATTACGCCCAAAATCAGCGCGACGATGGCAACGTATTTTTCGGCCTCGTTGGTGGCAGAAATGTCGCCGTACCCTACTGTGGTCAGTGTGGTTATGCTCCAATACAAAGACGTCAAATATTGCTCTCCCCACGGCAAGTGCGTGATACCAACCTCGAACGGCCAACCTTTGTAGCTCATCCCCGTCAAATACCACACACAGGCCAGGACGTGTGCCGCCAATGCAATGTACAGCACAACCCACCAAAGCCTGGCCCATCCCGTCGATAACAACGAAGATCTGTTATGAATTCGATTTCCCTCACCGTCTAACAATGACCGCGATTTCGTTAGCTTTAAGGTTCGCCAGAATGGCCGAAGTCCTCTGACAGTGAGTGCTGCATCCCCGAGGGAACTGGACTCGATAAGGTAGAACACCAATGGCAGCACACTGCTGGACAAATCCAACCACATTTCCAGGCTCCAGGAATAATGATGCTTGATTTTTTCAAAGTCCATTTCAATCTTACCGTCGTCTTCTCGGTACCCAAGTACAAAAAAGTTGATGCTGGCATCAAGGAGGAAGACAAAGCAGATAAAAATATCCACCCAAGGTGAGATAGTGAACTCGTTGAAAGACATGTCGAGGGGTAATGCTATCGTGACGAGGATGACGATCAGTGTTAGCATGCCGCCGTATTTTTTTCCCAGCGGAGAGTACGGGTGCACTACCCACGGCTTCAGAGCCACCCGCTTTGCACATTCCTGATTCTTATTTAGTCGGAGGATATCCCAGCGTTTCGACCATGAAAGCCCGTTCTCGAAAGCGCTTTGAGGCCTAAACTGCGGAGTTTCCCGCCTCTGTACGGAAACATCGTCGAGGCCGAGCACAGAGGTCATGTACGTATATATGTGCGTGTCTTAACGATTTAGAATTCTCTGAGTCTACTGAATGAAGAGTGCTGTGTTGGCGTTCGACTTTTGGTTGGTCATGAAGCACTCAAGCTCGTTCGTTCGTTTTTCTGGGGGAAAGGAAAGTCGGAAAGTGGCGGAGGGCAGGCGGGACTAATTCGTCGTTCTCACGCACGATAAGAGGGACACAGCATAGCCATATACGAGTCGAAGACCTTTACTTTATTGATATTGTACCCCTACACGCATTTATGTATGGGCCAAGTCTGTATTATAATATCGATTACATCGAGTACCCCTTCGCGACACAAAGATTGTGCATATCCTCATCTTCAATGCCACAATACTGTAGTTTCCGGCACACATAGTCACCGTCGGGAAACGTGTCCAGGAAAACATGGTCGACATTTGTACGTTTAAAGTGCTCGCGCAACATGGGGTGTGCCGCCGTGTCGATGTAATTTGAAGACAAATCAAGGTATTTAAGTGCAGTGTTATTACTAACGTTCAGAGCCACTGCGATAGCTTGGGCACCTTGCCATTGGATCCAGTTTGCACTTAAGTCTAAACACCGTAGCTTCGTGTTTACTTTTAACATTTCCCCCAAATCATATGCACCTAAGTCTCGAATTTGATTCCACCCTAACGCAAGCGTTACGATGGCCGACGAGTTTGACTTGAGGGCGTTTGCGATATCAAGCGCTCCAGGGTTTGTGATTACGTTTTTCCCTAGGTCAAGATGTGTCAAAACATCATTGATTGCAAGCGCTTCCGCCAACACTTTTGTCCCTTTGTCATTAATGTTGTTGCCAATCACATAGAAATTACTGACCGTTCCAGAAGTGAACTCCCCGATAGTCATTGATTGGGCGATCGATTTCGTATTGTTTAGCCCAATCGCATCTTTAAATAAATACAAGTGTTTCAAGTGCCGGTTTACTTTGAGTGCCCGGGCAAGCTCACGGCCACCCTCTTCCCCTATATGGTTGTCCCCGATGTGTAGACGCTCCAACCCGGATGTGGGGTTCGCTACCAAAAGATCCGACAAAGCTTTGGCCCCCGGCGCCCCAATGTCATTAGTATGAACTGATAACTCTGTTACATGACTATTTACCATCAGGGCGTCGGCAATCGCGGCCACGCCATCATCTTTGGCGTTGTTCAAATGTAAGAAAAGCTTTGTTAAGGTCGTGTTTTGTTTTAGCTCCTTGGCCAAAGATAAAAATCCGGCATCGCCCAAAGTTTGGTATCCCAAGTCAATGGAATTCATGTTCATGGTGTCTGAAAGTACAGCCAAGAGGCTGTCGTAACCATTTTGATGGAGTTTACCCGTACTATCAAAAACGGTACAGCCTGGACGGTTTATAATGCTGGTGTCGGAAGAATTAAATATGTCATTTCGAGTACATATTTTATCCACACCACTTACAGCAACAGCAAACACTGTGCTTAGAAAAAATCGCAAGGAAAACACGGCCATGAAACAAGGTTTATCACGTATTGCAGAGGGAGTGTCAATGTGCACATCTATGAATGAAACAAGGACGGCCTGAGAATGCCATATTGACGCTCATTCGACTTTCACACCTACTACCGTGACGGCTGTTTCAACGACTTTTCGATGCCTCCGTTCGTATTCAAGGCATTATTATATTAATACTAGTCAAAACGAAATTAACCGCTACGCTGCTACGATTATTGTATCCGACAGAAACTTGATCCCCCATTACCTGCGGGTCTGATTGGTCCATACGTACAAGTACGACTTGAAGAATACTCGTATATAAATGGCAATTTTATTGAGCCGAGGGTACGGTAAGGCTGTAATTATGTCCACGGGTGTTCTATAGGGCATTTCTGCCCCATCCATGAGCCCATGAGCCCATGAGTCCAACCATCAAATCCATTCGGGTAGACCCATGTGTTTCACCATGTGTTTCACCATGTATTTCAGATTGTGTTCCTTCAGCAGAAGAAAGATGTGAATGCACGTCTCGAAGCGATATTCCACATCATCGATCAAACCGTCAGAGAATTACCTCGTGTAAAGTCGTGGGTATGGAGGTGAAGTTTAAAAAGAGGAAGCAAAAAGGAAAGCGCCCGCGAGTTGCGCTGAACGCCTTTGCTTCTTCGCTTGAAACGGAGGCACCTTCAGCCGGAAAAGAAGGAGTAGAACTGACCTTTAAAAAAATGGAGAGTGAGCGTTGCTGTCGGGTGCACGAAATCGCGATGGAAAATGGTCAACAAGATCTTGCTACGCTAATTGATGGCGAGTCTGAAGATTTTATGAAGTACGATGACACAGTGGAAACTTTGCCAGAGAAAGAACAAGATTCACACCTTGTGAGTGGTATTCGTGGGGAGAGTAAATATATAAAAGCTTTAGTAAGCGAGGCCGAAAAAAGGGGAAAACGAGTCAAACTGGCAAAAGAGCGAGCATTGGTGAAACGACAAGACGAAGAAGCGCGCGTGTATGGTGCTGAAGAAGAAGTATTTATCACCGCTAAATATAAACAGAGTAAGCTGCAGGAAGAAGAACGAGAGCATATTGGTGACGGAAATAAAGCAATGTCACAGCCTAGTAGTAGCATCCATTCGCCTTATTCCAGCGTTTTGTCCTCTGCTGATGCTCCTGCGAAGGTTATAGAAACACCGCATGCATCATCAGCTACCACGGCACCAACATCATTGAAGAGTTTGCCGACGGCAAAGCCACTTCTCCCTACAAGTAAAACAAAAATAGATTTGGACACAAAGATTTCCATGGCCAGGCTGAATTTCCATAAGCGTCAAGAATATCGAGCAATGAAAGGCATAATCTATTGAGTGGTTAGAGCTGGGTTAAAGGACGGTCGGAGTGCCCCTTCTGATATTTCCATTGTATAAATTGGAATCCTGATTGGATGTAGAATCTTTTTCATCATTCAATATCTCGTGACAAATGGAAGGTATTCGCGTGTATCGTAAAAAGCCCTCATCATAACACCATCGTACCCACCATATATAGCATCCGATCCGTACCTGTACGTTATATAATACTAGCCTTACTTTGCTCGCCGAATAATAAATAAATAATAAACGGATTCACTCGCCGATGCGAAACACGCAATCATCGTTATCACTGTCACACTGACACCCCCCCACACTAAAGCTTACACCTGTATGAAATCTGCGCGTTTGGGAGTCATCAATACTCTTGTGGCGCACTGACTGTGGGTACACAGGTTAGAAGCACAGGCCAGCGACTGTGATACCATGAACCCTGCAATAGCAGCGGGAAATGGAGACCAGTTGCTGGAGCCGTTCTGCTGGGGGTTAGACCCATTGTTCTGGACACACGTGAAGTTGTTCGCCTCACAGGTGTACGCCTTGGTATCTGCCCCTCGAATAGAAGATTCGCATTTTTTGCGTATCGGAGATGGTCCCGCGAGGCCAATTTCGCATGTAGACGTCATTGGCACTGTCGTTCGTATCCAGCATATAAGTGTAGGGTGCGTTTATACACTGGATGATGGGACCGGGTTCTTACGCTGTTGCTACTTTTCTGGTCAGGTGGACGGCGAGCAAGAATTATTGCTCCGGGAGACGATAGAACTTGGCGTAACCTTGCAAATACGCGGCAAGTTAAAAGTTGAAAAAGAAATATACACGGGGCGCGATGTATTGTTGAAAGGTGTGCGTGGGCCTCATCGAGGGATTGTTGTGGAAAGTATGCGCGTCGTAACTAACCCAAACGAAGAGCTCTGTTCATGGGCAGAAACAATTAATTTGTACCGGCACGAATACTGCAAAGAAGCCGAGGCGGTCACGATGCATGCGAAACAAGCTACGCAAACACGACTGGAAGGAGCAGTTGAGGACTCTTAGTAAAGCGGTTTATAGTTTTCGATTCAACAATTACAATTGAAAAGTTTTTATGTGATGGATCTGTTTACATTGTACCACGCTACGACGTATGGTACCACAAACACGTATTTGTTGGTAGTTTCATTCTACGAAAACCGTCCTCCACTTTAAGTTATTAAAGTCATCATTCGTTGGATTTCTCTTGCAATGACGTTTCTGTCATTTGAGCCTGCCGTTTGTTACTACCAGCGTCTCGATTCTTCCTCCGCTGCCTTTTAGTCTTCCTTCCACCCGCCGAAGCCTTCTGTGGCAAATGGTGCTTCAGGAGCCGCTTCGTCGTATCTACAGATTGGCGGACGTTTTCCAAAAAGTTGTAATCACTACGCAAATCTTTGTCCGTAAACTGCCGTGTAGAAATATATTTTGTTACGTTCCGTTTACCATTGCACCCCGTTCGTTTTTTGTGAGCACTTATACAAGCAATTCCACATGTCTGAATTTCACAACGTGGACATCGATACTTAGCAAGGGTCGTCATACACATTTCGCAAGTCCCCAATGGCTTTCTCGTGATGGTCGCAGAAGTTTCTGCGCTACTGCCCGCTTTACATTCCGGGGCTACTGCATTTGAAAAACACCCCATGCGCTGAACGACGATACCGCGGGCCTCTAGATACGGCAAGCACTTTTGTTGGCATATCGGCGCTACTCCACTATCTTCGCCAAGCAAGACCATCCCAAAGCACTCGGCAAGTCCGGGCAGTGTCTTCGCTGCCGCCAACATAGTTTCAAACGTTTGCGCGTCTTCAAGAAGATACTTCGGTGTCTCATCGCCAACCCATTCACACAGTGCGTAGGGCGTTGCTTTCACTAGTTTCCGAATGCCACTCCCAATTAATTCCTTTTCCGTCAGCACATCTTCCGGAAGCGGGTCTCTAACTCGGGCAATTTCATCGGGTTTCAATGCCCTTGCTGGCTGGCTGCACCACCCAGGAGAATCACTCTCGTGAACTGGCATGGCACTGTAGCTTTCGTACTTTCGCCCGCGCCCTGTTCCGACGTACCGGGTTTCAAACGTCCACCTCGAGAGAAAAAATAAGTTGATGTACTCGAACATCGCAGGCATTCGAAGCATTCGATAAAATGTTTGGTTTTTTTATCGCAGCTTGAGCAGATACGATATTAGATAGGTAGATGTGATAGTATTATCATTAATGTAGTTGACTAAATAATATACAGTATTACAGTATGAACGAGGATGCATGGCGCTCCACGGTATAATTACAGTACTGTACTATTAACCAAACTCTTTCTTTTTCTGATTTTACATTGGATTGCATTACGCACACCAAGGCCCGTGGTCTCAAGAACTGTCGCTAGTCTCGTCGTCGCTGCTGGAAATGTCTCCAAACAGTGGAACAACCATCCCAGCCATTGCCATCTCCAGTTCGCCTGGTTCAGCCGCCTGAACAACTGTTGGTGCAGACGAGCAACCGCAGACGGCCTTCCTTTCCTCCCGCGCACAGCTTGTAGAATGCGGTTTTGGGGAACTTTCGGGGGCATTCTTCTTTGTGATGCCTCCTTCAACTATTGCAGAAGTCGGTGGGTGTGGGGGGGGCACTGACTCAGACGCATAGCTCGCAGCGATACCGGATAGCCCTGGCACAGCAACCATCGGAGCAGTTTCGCCCAAGCGTTGCTCCAAGCCTTTGAACGTTCTCTGAGTAGCCATGTATCCGGCGGCATCCTGGACCACTAACGAGGAATGTTCGGCGTACAACATCAAATCTTTACTACTAGCATCAGACACGGAGCATTCTTCTTTTTTATGCCGCAATGATTTCAATGTCCCATCGACCAAGGACATGTATGGCAGTTCGTCGTCACTACCACCTCCACCGTGCCCTTCGGTCGGCAAATTAACTGGAACAACTTTGCCATCGTTTTGGACAGGGGTAGGAGAGTCCGCCTTCTGCGGTAAAAGATCCAGAAAATTCGAGGAATACGCTCCGTCCCATACCCGTTCTGGCGACAATGCCATTTCTAGCTCAAATGGGGTTACCACCGGTTTGTAAAATTCTCTACTCTTTAGCAATGAATTTTGTGGACAGGCGATCAGCACGTACACGTCTACCTCCGGGTGATTGGCCAATTTTGCGACGTTTACTTTCCCCACAATAAAGGTATAGAATTTACGCCCCATACGACGCAACAAAAGGCGTACACGTTCTAGAACATCCCTGTATCGTGCTACGCTCAACGTTCCAATCAGTATTCCAAAAATATTTGCATCTTTCGCTTTCTGCACTTGAAAGTAACGTTTTTGTACCATGCGTGCCGCCTTTTCCATGGCAGGCACCACAGCTCTACCACTGTCAGTGGGATCAAACACCAAAAATGGATGGTTGGAATAGCGCATTGCTAACCGTACCAACCGCGGGCCTTCAGCGCCGATATAATAAATCAAACAGTCAGCGTCCAACGTAAATTTTTGATTTGCGCCCGACTCTATAAATTGGCCTTCAATCGAATGGACAATCTTGCCATGTACATCGCTCTTCGCCGTTGCGTTTTCGCACCTAGTGGCGGCCACATAAATATTTCCGTCTAACACCAAAGCTCCTGCTCCCGCTTTTATTTGCACATCGAATTCGGCTCTAATGCTTTTTGCAGCGTGAGAAAACTCGACGTCGTGTAAAACAAGAACGGACGAAATCTTTCCCGGGTTAGCTGCACAATGGGATAAGCATTTTTCCACGCAGACTTTTACGTCCACCGGTGCCTTCCCAAAGACGTATCGCACTGGGAGCCTTGACGTCGGCTGCAAGCACGACGGTCCGTAGTGCACAATTGCATTCGCGCCCAAATGGTTTGCAGTCACTTCATCAACACAGCATTCCCCGTAGGATGTATCACCCAAGACGAAGAGCGTTTTGGTGGACTCTCCATTATCGTCCTGAAGCCCGCTGGCGACAGCGTTCAGGATACGCGGTGAGTCAGGAAGCAAACAGTCTGGCAACTGAAACCCCACACGCTCATAGTTTCCTTCTTTTATAAACTTTACCACGCTGTCAGTATCATAGTACTCATCAAAAGCGCGCCCCTCCCCCGAAAACAGAGTCGCGCGAATCTGCGGCGCCTTATCCGCCTTATTTATGAGCCCAAGGGTGGATGTAACAAGCTGTTCAGCCCCGATTGAGCGTTCGATCACTTTTGAACCGTCGTCGAACTCTATGGCCACCGTTGCAGCCATGGCAGACGAAACTGTGCACGTTTCTGATGCAAACTCGGCGTTGTACAGCTGAGCGCCAAACGTTACGCAGTCAGTAGCGGGCAAGGGAGAGAACACGTACAATTCTCGGTCATCAATATGTGGACGACCAAGTCGCACGGGTTCTCGGTTCTCGGTGACAGTACGTAGTAGTAATTCGCAGCGCTGCCCACAAAAATGTATCTATATATCTCACATCTGCAATCTGCGAAAAGCACAAAATATAATAATCGCAGAATACGTCTATTAGGTGACTTAGAATATGGTACAACTACGATCAAAATATAAAGGATTCTTCGTGCCAAAAACATTTAAGTTTAAGTTGTAAGTAACACTCTCTCTTTCACTGCTGGAACTGGTTAACATGGAGGGTCGGTTCGACATCAGGCCATGAGAGTTAATTAAAATATAAGTTTCGGGTTGACCAATAAATAAATTCCTTGTTTTTTTGAATCATGGAAGAACAAGAAAGAACTGCTTTTAATATAGCGGCTCTTCCTGCGTCTGTGTACTCATTTCCCATTCACCAATTTGTCCGTCAATTTCGCTTTCTTCAACGCTTCTTGCACGCTTGAGTTTTGCAAAAGTTTTCGCATCGACGCATTCTGTTCTTTCAAGGATGTGTTTTCTGCTTTCAAGCGCGCGTTTTCGACTTTCAAGCGAGCTAAGGGGTCGTTCGTTTGGATTTTTCCACCAGTGAGAGTACCAACGACAACTGCGTTATCTGTAGATATTTTGTCAGTGGGAATATCGGTCACGTGAGGGCGAATAAACAAGCTCACATGAAACGGTTGCTGCAAGAAGTCGATAAACTCTTGAGTTACGCATTCAACGGTGTGAATATACTTGTAGTTAAAATCAGGGTGAGTCGAACCGCTCGGGGTATCTGCAACGTCCGTGGTAAATAACTCGCCCATGAACCGATACTGGCAGTACGAGGAAACCACGCTTTCTGCCAAATCGTGCGCTCCTTTGATTTCGATTTTGTAGTTCCATGTCTTCCCAATCAAGTCCTTTTCATCAGAAATTTCCTCAATAAGTGTTTCATCGAACGGTTTGTCGTCATCTAACGGGTTGTTCGGGTCGGGGGGTGGAAGGGCCGTCCACACCACTTCCAATTTACCCACGTCCTGGTGCGGCGAAACAACATTCGAGATAACCTGCTCTTGGTCATCTTCTTCACTGTTGAAGTTGTAGATCAAGAACTCGACAAAGAATATAGCAGTCCCAAGTTGAAAGTCGTGATTAAAGAGGGCAAATGTAGGTTCATGAGCTGCTTTCAACTCGTAGGATTTCCCGCTTTCGATGGCACCTTTTAAGAACGCAATTTGCTCACGAAGGACAACATACACTTTATTGAACTCGTATGGATCAAGTACAATCGTCTCGCCGTTACTCACGTTCACCACTTTAACCTTGACAATGGGCACGCCATCTGACTCTGCCGCCAACGTATTCAGCATAGTTGCTTCACACGTGATGTTACCCCTGTCAATAGAAGCCATCATTTTCTGCATATCTTTTAACTTTGGGACTAATTCCATGAGCTCCTGGCGAACAACCATTTTCGCTTGGGCAATCTTTTGCTGCAACATCTCCTTCTTGGCCTCATCGCTCGGGCGTGCATCGCCTCCGGCTTGAACTGCTTTTTTCCGTTCTTCTTCCCATTTTTTCTTTTCTTCCTCAAATTTAGCCATTTGCGCATTGAACTCTTTCTGTGAATCCGATTGTTGCGCTTGGATGGCCTTGCGAAATTCAGCAGCCACGTCGTCTGCCGTCATGGGGTCTCCTTTCCCCCCGGGCATGTAGAACATGTGCATGTCATTTCCAAAGCAAACACGGTCTAAATGACTTAACTTTTTCTTTTCTTTTGCCTTCAGCTTGACTCCGTTAATGAAGCCGTCGCCTTTGAGAGGCGAAAAGACAAACTCGTTGCCAGATTTGGCGATTTGGCAATGATTCCCTACGATTTGAAACGACATCGGTTGCACATCGTTCCCTGGGCCAAACACGGTCACGTCTTTTGTCAGCGGATATACGAAGCGCCCGTTACGAAATCCATCTTCGTCAACATTTAACAGGTGAGGAAGATCCCCTGCAAAGAAGTCTTTTAATAGAATTCCCCGACGGCCGTACTCTGCTTTTTGCTCCT
>Ga0099797_101366_pt1 | contig 13035 bp, 12 predicted proteins | sample Uncmet_Sort48C_1_FD_89871 | JGI IMG/M metagenome (GOLD analysis project Ga0099797, IMG submission 89871) | Marine eukaryotic communities from CALCOFI LINE 67, Pacific Ocean - C012_Sort48C_1 | ecosystem: Environmental > Aquatic > Marine > Oceanic | place: Pacific Ocean: Monterey Bay | collected... | reverse complement strand
GGTCCTTGCTCGGGCAAGAAACATAAAATTTAATATTTGCATGTTTTTGTTGCCGAATCTTGGTCCGGGACGTCTTCCATTGGATTCGGGTCGCGGAGACGTCGAATTTGCCGGTGTCTTTGCGTCTGTAGCGTCCGTGGCAACAGTTTCGTACCCGATTCCATATTTTGAACCTGGCCGAGAAAAATAAAATCCGTAGTTGCAAGCAAGACTAAGAATTGGTTCAATTGTTCGTAATTCTGCATTTGTACCGGTAACTGTTCGGGGGTATTTGGGGTATTTGGGTTTGCAATTGTTGGTGTCGTTGTTGTGGGATTTTTGTTCGAACATGTATTTCCCCGAGGGCCAAGGGCTAGCAAAAGCACCACCCGAAATATCGAAAGTCGAAAATGTTTGGATGTTATCGACTGCACAGTCGTGTCTTTAGAAACAATTCAAAAAATATTAAGAACGGGACAACTAAAAATGAGTGGATGCACTGTTTTTCATATTTTTGATGGTCCTCACTGGTTTGTACAATTATTTGACCCGAGACGAATCGATTTGGAGCAAGTTTCAGCTCAAACTCTCGATTCTGAACCAAAATCGTGCAATTGAAATAAACTGGGCTCATGGGGCCTGTGAGAGCTTATGGTGCCGTCAGGACTTCGGTCAGAAATCCAGGGGACGGTTAAACAAATAGTTTTCTGGCGGATGTATGTTATTAGCTCTCCCAGCACAACGACACCACCTTTTTTGACCGTTTCTAAAGATTACCCAGTTCCTCATGCACGCTGGTGTTACGCATTTCTTCTTCGATTATACAATGGTTCTACCCATTTCCACATGCAAGTTCGATGCAAACACCACCATAGGTGCATTCAAAACTGTCCCCGCGACCGGAAAACTGGGTTTAGGGGGTTAGTCTGCTCTTCGTTTAGTTTGGAATTCAATTCCGATCCTACAACAGCATTTTACTTGGTCTTTGGGGCCAGTCTAACCATGATTGGTTGGCGCAAACAACTTTGAGAGTATGTCCATTTCATTTCCATTTATTAGCAAACATCTACGAAGGCACATACTCCGCATCACAACACTTAAAAGTTGTACCTGCCAAACTTGTGGGCACCTTGAGTTGACATGAATTGGCAAGACTTTTGGTCGGAAAACCGAATCTCAGAATTGGGTCTGTCTGGCGGGCAAAATCGATGTTAACCTTCCACCAGTATTTTGCACTGTAGGAGAGCCTACACCGCCCATATGTTAGAACATAGATTATATTGCAGTCTGACCATGATTGGTTGGTGCAAACTCCATTCGGCTGCCATACGGACTTACATCGAATAGTAGTTAATGGGGTTTACTATTAATGGGGTTTAATCAAAATGGGGAGTAAACCCCATTTGGATTAAACCCCATTAATGGAGAATATATGAGGAATATGAGGAGGAACATATTCTAATTTCATTGATACCACAAGGGGGGCGCGGCCTTCGGCCGCGCCCCCTTGTTCTGTCTATTTCATTAGTATATGTTCCTGCTCATATTGCTTATATATTCTCCATTAATGGGCTTTAATCTAAATGGGTTTTAATCCCCATTTTAATCAAACCCCATGAATGTAACGATTTGGACTCAGAATCGACGGCTTGAGCTGAAACTTGGTCCAAATCGATCCGTATCGGTTCAAATAAACCAAAAATGACATTCCCGGGGTCTGGGGACCGACCCCGGGACAGGAAATTAGGGTTTAGGGTTTAGGGGTCTGGGAAATTATTAACTACTATTCGATTACAGTTAGATCCATCTTCCATGGTCTGATAGCATCTTCATCCAGGAACAGAGTGTAACCTCCAAACTGCTTCGGGTCATCACCTGCCAAACTTCGTGCGGAGGTCCCACAGCCTATGATGGTCTTTCAACTTGTTTTAAAGGAAATGTATAATGAAATTGATGAATCTTTAAAAACACTTGAAAATAGGGCACAATTAAAAAATCAGTTTTTCGGTTTTCTGTATTTTTTTATAGTTGTTTGAAGGTTTTCGTTTGTGTAAATGGTTATTTGAGCCGGTACGGATCGATTTGGACCAAGTTTCAGCTCAAACCGTCGCTTCTGGACCCAAATCGTGAAAATTGGGTAAATTGGGCTACTGGGGTGGGGGACCACTCGCCGAGAGCTTAAGGTGCCGTCAGGAATTGCGCCAAAAATCCAGGGGGACAATTAAGAAAATAGTTTTCTGGCGGATGTCTGTTTTTTGCCCTCCGAACACAATAACGCCACCTTTTTTACCCGCTTCTAAAGATTACACCGACCTTCGCAATATAAGGGCTCGTTAAAGGCAATTTGCCTTGTAAGTTCGGCTTGCCCTCATGGGCCCCCCTAGGGGACATGGGTGGATTAGGGCCCATGGGGCCCATGGCCCTTCGGGCCTACCGACGGCGGGTCGGCGGCCGGCCGGCCGGCTGCCCGGCGAGCGGCCACCGGGCAGCCGGCGGCGGCGGGAGGCGAGAGAGAGCGGCGGCCGAATCAGATCGGAAAGTGCCCTTAAATTGAAAACGACCTTAAATTCTGAAATATAACATAAATCACGAATCCCCCCAAAAAATCTGATTTCATTTATATGTGCATTGGCAGGCTCTGGTATAGTGCGAAATACTCGTGGGAGGTTAGCTTAAGATTGGCCCAACAAGTAAACGGAATTCTGAAACTGTGTAGTTGTAGACAAAACTATAAACTACTCTGGCTCGTTGAGGACTCGCATGAAAAATGTTAAACGGTCCTCTAGAAAGCTTCGAAAGAACAGGTAAGTGGATCGCGCATCACACAGGAAGGACATTGTATTGGACATACTCTTTAAGGGGGCTAACGGAAGAAAATTATAAGGGAATTGATTAAATCATTAATTCCCAAACATTTATTGTTTTTTGCCTTATATGTGCGTTGGAAGACTCTCTGTTATAGTGCAAAATACTCTTGGGAGGTTAGCTTTAGAGTTGGCCCAACAAGAAAACGGTGGTGCAGTTGTGGACAAAACTCTGGACTTCTCTGGATTTAGGCTGCTGAATATCGTGCGCAAACCCTAAACGCTAGTTTCCGGCCCCGGGACCCTAAACCCTATTCTCCTGAACCGGGGCCCTTCAAAACAGGTCGGGGTCATGTTGCAATGCATCTGGGCTGTTTCTTGCATCGAATTTACACAAATAAATGTAAAATTCATTGTAAAATCAATCGAATCCAACCATTTGAGGATTTTCAACACTTTGGCGGGTTATTTTGCCAGCCATTCGGGGAGAGCACATGTTCGAACAAACAAAAACTCCGAATATCACAAGGTCATTGAAACTCAATGAATTTCGGGTCAGCACGGAATCGATCACTGATGGCTCGCACGGAATTTGACAGCTTCACCTCCGAAAAATGGGGATATCAAAAACCATGCATAGTCACCAATCCAAGGTGATGGTTGATGGGTGCAACGAATACCGTAAATAGTATCAGCATCCATATCTGACCTGCCAACTTTGGTGCGCGCCTTAAATCCGCAGAATGAGAAATCTACAATTTTGTCCAAATCAACTTAAGCAACATTCGGTTTGCCTGGCAGGCAACATCTTAGTTTGCCTCCCGCGAATATTTTGCATTATCCTAAAGCCTCCCAACGCCCATAAAAGGCTAAATCCGAAAAAGCGCTCAGAAATGACAAATTTAATTAATTTCCTAGCAAACTCCGCACTTCTCCAAGGGGGTTCGTCGGGGGGTGTAGGGTGTATGCGTGTATTATGTTCATATCATGTTCATGTGTTCGGCACATTTGTCCTTGGGATTCGGCCGATGCATCATGTCACATATTGTTCGCATATTACAATGGCAATGAAGAATTGAGAGGACCATACTACTGTTCCAATTGGCCGGAAAGGCCCGGGGGGACCATATAATTGCTCCAGGGACCCCTGACGCATATAACTGTTGCGGGGGACCCTCATAATTGTTCCGGAGGCCCCTGACGCATATAACTTATGCGGGGGCCCCATGGGGCCCATCGGGGCCAAGCCGGCCGGCGGCGGAGGACATATTATGTCGTTCTATGGCTATAAGAACAATGTCAATAAGAAGTCGAGAGACTCAAATCTAATCTGAAAGCTTGAGGTCACTATCTACTTCTATCACATACGAACAAGAAATTGAGTATCTGGCTGGCCAAAGCTATTTCTTCTTGCTGTGGTTGGGGGTGTTCTTCATTCGGGAATGGCACAATGTTGATCATTCGAGAGGAGGTTATTATTGTTCCAGTTGGCCGGCAGGGCCCGGGGGGCTCATGTTCGCCGCCCCCCCGACGGGGGTGCAGGGAGTGATGTGGACAACCTCACCATTTTCATGTCTAGATATGCAAAATAAAACATGCCAGCGGGCAGGGCCCGTCTGCCTAACGCGGATCATTTTGGGGCCCAAGCCACCCAGATTGTATCAAAAAATCAAGTCAACTCTCACTTCGCAACAAATATCATTTTTTGTTGTGAAAACTGTGACTAAAAGAAAACCCACTGGAGGCAAAAGTCGTGAAACATCAAAAAATGCCACTTCCTTGGAAGTATTCTCGGGGAAAAAAAAACAAAAGTTGGTTTCACAACACTTTCCGGTACATAAAAACCAAAGTCATTGAAAAACCCTTGAAAAAGGACAGGTTTGCCTAAGTATCTCTTTCTTCCTTGCAGGTGCTCCTTGGGACACCCTGAGGCTTCCATTTTCAAGTAAATTGGGGTCAGGAGGCCCTATTCCCTATTAGGAGTATCAAAAACCACATCCACGAACCATTTCAAAATAGACTTCGAAAACTATTGATTTTAGCTCCAAAAAGCCACCACAAGGGGGTACAATTCTACGCCCCCAACGTGCCTAAAACCAATTTTCTGAGAACCTTCACATTACGTTCCAGATGTTTCCAAAATAGCTCCCAAATTACCCCACATGCTTGAAAATTACCGCCAAAGTGACCGCTAAATATATGAAAGCGCTCTGCTATTAGCTCGAATCTAAACACAAGCTTTTCTATTGCTTGTGTTCCCTCATCGCCATGTTCACCTACTCTGCATCTGCGTAGGGGGGGCGGCGATGACACGCCGCATGGCATCTCAGATAATTGTTCCGGGAGCACCTGACGCATATAACTGTTTCGGGGACCGATGTGGCCAAGGCGGCCGGCGGCCGGCCGGCGGCGGCGGACGCATTATGTCCTCCTACGGCAATAAGAGCAATGGCAATAAGAAGTTGAGAGACTCAAAACTGACCTGAAAGCCTTGGATCCCATTCTACTTCTATCAGAAACGAATAAGAAATTGAGTGTCTGGCTGGCCCAAACTATTTCTTATTGCTGTAGTTGGGTGTGTACTCCATTCGGGTATGGCATAATGGTAATATGGTTGGAGAACCACTAATCTGTTATAGATTAACCCCCACCTACTGTTAATGAATATGCCAAGTTACACATACAAAAAAACAAATATATATGTATATATATATATATATATATACACCATATCTTTCCTAATCTAAGGCCGTTCTCAACTCAAGGGCACTTTCCGATATTGCACCCCCGCCGTCGTTCGGCCGCCGCCCGCCGCCGCCGGGCGGCGGCCGGCCGCGCACCGGGCCGTCGACCGGCCGGGCGCCGGCATGGGCCCATGGCCCCTATGGGGGCCCATGGGGGCGGACCGAAATAAACAAGGCGAAAAGCGTTTAAAGAGCCCTTAAATTACCAAGGTCGGTGTATTTAAAGATTAAAGTGCCGTTAAGGTGCCCTAAAAAAGAGCTTCTAAATTACGACGAAACCTGGCAATCGCGCCTTATAAGCAGCGCATCTGCCAAAGCACCCCCCAAAATGAAATATGAAATCACATCAGGTTGCGTGCCAAAGACCCCCATGAAAGCAACAAAAACAATGAAATTGAACATCACATCAATTTGCGCGCCGAAGAACGGCACACAGTTATATACAAACTATTGAATGCCAAAGAACGGCACACATTTATGCGAAAGAACGGCAACCATTGAAGAACTTTTGAATTATGAATTAAGGTCATACTTTAGGAACGCTGTATTCCCTGGAAGCCCCGGCACGAAGCTTGGCAATCTGACCACCAGCTTGTTCTGGCTTCTGTCGTTTGAGGTGCCCAATGGTTGAAGCCCCAAGGACGTGCAACCAATGCTAAATGGTTGTCTATGGAAAGATTTTATATGGATTGATAGGAAATATATTATGGAATCTTTTTTTGTTACCATAAAACCTAAACCCTGATCCCTGAACCCCATTATCCCCCCTACCCCCCCTCCCACACAACCCCCATACACCCCACTTTGGGAGTTTTTGGAGCGCCCTTCGAGAAAAATACATTTTCGAAAAACGCACCAACGAAAAATCTGCCATTTTTTTTTGTGGAGAAAACTGATTTTTTGTGTTTTCGTCCCCTAAATGGTTGTCTATGGGACTTTCTAAAGGAAAATAGGACTCAGATTTGAGATATATTTTCTCGGGTCGGGTATATTACAAATTACGGAAAATCAGAGATTTGGTACGCTAAGTTACGGTACAATACCTTAAATTGCGTTGAATTATGTTGAATCTAGGATTTGGTACGTTAAGATGCATTAAATCGTGGATGCGCTGAAATACGGTAAATCTTGGATCTGCTACGCTAAATTACATTTGATCCAGGAAAAGCTGTATTCAAAACGACCGAAAAGGGTTCCATAATAATCCATCTGACCAATGGCAATGTGTTGCCAGTGCTATGTCTTTGGCCGCGCTCTTGGCTACCATTGTGACGTGCTGAATTACGTGCAGAGCCCTGAAACCTATTTTCCGGAACCGGGTCCCAAGAGCTTCTTTTCCGGCCCCGGGGTCCCTCAGAACAGATCGGGGGCATGCTTAAATGCATCACGGGTGTTTTTTCATCGAATTTGTGTATGAGAAAGAGTAAAAACGTTTTGTAATCGATAAGATCCAAACACTTATGGATTTTCAACACTGTGAGAAGTTCTTTTGCCAGCCCCTCGGGGAGAATGCATTTTCGGAAACTTACTAACAAAAACAAATTAATCAATTATTGTATAATTACATGGACAAAGTTTGGCAGTTTAACCAGATGGAGTTGAATTTCATGCTTGCACAAAGTTTGGCAGTTTAACCTGATGGAGTTGATGGGGAATTGCACAGACAAGACGAATTGCACAGACAAGACAAATGTTGAAGATTTCGTGTTATCTTTCCCATACACATTTTTTATATTTCTTGCATATTCTGGAGGGGGCGGGACCGTGGGGGCTTGGCCGTCTCCGCCGACCCCTGAAAGTATACCAAGAATATGCAAAATATATTAAATTACTGTGAAAATCATACGAGATACTGTATATCAGTGTATTTAGCATATACTTTGCTTACTGTGGACATATTTGCCAAAACGATTTCTCCTTGTACAGGGTATTAATGAATAACTTGTCTCATCTTGCTCTACCCATCGGTTCAACATTGCAATTAGGGGGCAAGTGTTTTGTTTCGGGCACCACTGTTTCGAGAATGCATTCACCAAAAAGGGCTGGCAGAAGAAACCCCCAACATTGCAATATCAAATCACATCAGGTTGTGTGCCATAGAACTCTCCAAAAATGAACTATAAAATCAGATCAGGTTGCGTGCCAAAGAACGACACCTAGACATATATAAATAACAACCATTTCTAGCCGAGAAACCATTTCGAATTATTAAAATGCATATAACGTCGACAATGATTAAACGTATCATCATCTCATTAAAAAAACACATATGTTTGTGTTGGGGGCGCTTTTCAATACAATGTTATCCGCAAGAGCTAGACGGAAAACCTCCCAACAATGCTATATGGAATGTATGGGGTCTCATCGATTGTACAATGGTTTCAACCATGTCCACATGCACATTCGATGCGAAAAAACAACCCAGATGCATCTAAACCTGTTTCCGATCTGTTTTCAGTTGCTTTTCATTCAAACTTGACCGTAAACGATACAGAAAATCAACGTGCTCTCCCCATTGGCTCAACATTGCAAGGCAGCCAATTTGTGTGTGTGTGTCAAAGAAAACCCAAAATTTGGAAGTATAAAATCACACCAGGTTTGGGGCTGAATAACGGCACCTGCCTATACATATATATATATATATAAAAAATAGAAATAGAAATATAAAAGCAATTTATATACCAGAAATCGTTTTGAACTTATTGAAACGGCAAACAACACCGATAATAATAATAATAACTAAACACAACAGCATCCCATCACAAAAAAAGGTGTTTCCGTTATGGGTTCGTTTTCGAAATTCTGCAAACAAACATATGAGGGTTCCCAATTGAGTGAGAAGTTGTTCGCAACAAAAGTGGCGAGCCAAATCTGGGACATCCAACAAAACAACCTTTTCTCCACGAAACCAATCGAGAACAGAGATATTGGCCTGAGAATTGGACCAACCGAGTCCAAATTTTGTTGTGCATATTTTTGAGATACCCATAAATTTCATATGTTTGAACCCCCCGAGGGTGTGCCTAAATAAGCAAGGCATATGGGTATGAAGCAAATCAGAAGTTCTTTGTACATAATCATCTGCAAAAACAGAATTATACCAATATAAAACATATGTTTATATAAATTCGCCGCCGTCCGTAGACAGGTTCACTTTTCGGTTGAAAGTGATATCAAACTTACGGCCATGATACCCTCATATATACAAACTTTGAAAGAATAAATCAAATGCTGGCTCTCCCCATTGGTCACACATTGCAAGGCTACCAATTTAAATTTTGACATTCACATAATACTCGGGCCGTTGCACACCGGTGGAGATTTGCACAAACAAAACATAAGCCCCATCGTGATGCCATAAAATATCATTACAGAACCAATTAAAAAATCATTAACATGACAAAGCATTTAAACAAGGCCGACGAAATAACATTAAACAAACCTTGAACAATCCAAATTAAAATAATACAAACAACAATTCGAAAGTCATTAAATATTACGTAATGCCATTGAAAACCCACATGCTCTCCCCATTGGTTCAACACTGCAAGGCTACCAGATCCAATTTTGACATTCACATACTCCTCGGGCCGTTGCACCCCGATGGCGGCTTCCAGAAGCAATAAAATAAGCCGCATCAACATGCCAAGGCAACGAGACTGGCCCACGTCATGCTGCAACATCGGGGCCATCCTATGAAACTAATGACTTTGTGAGCCAATCGAGCCAAAATTGAAGTACCGTAAATTCACTGTAGGCCGAATGAATATTGCCTGGTTTCGATCCTGTTTTTTTGGGTCCCCAGACCCTGGGACCCTTACAATCAGGTCCGGCCCACAATTGCATATAACTGGACGCAAGAGTTGTGCAAAATTGTCGAATGAGGGTTGTGACAATTTGCTGCAGGAGTTGTCGAATGATACCGAAAACGATTTTGACCCGCTGAAACTCAGTACTGGCTTTGGGGACCGCTCCGAAGAGCTCCGAAGAGCTCAGAATGCTTGCCGGTGTTGAAGCTTGTTTGAGATGTTAAAACACAATGATTGTGTGTATTGTTTGTGTCCACTTGTGTAACAGAAAGGTAATTAAACTTATTGCAATATATATATATATATATATTGCCTACCATATAGAGTAAGAGTTTGACAGCACTGGTTCGTAAGCACACGAGGCAGACGGGCTTCGCGGTTGTGGTGTGACCACGAAGGAACGAAAAGATTCGACATGCTTTCCCGGGGTGCGCGCCCCGAATGTCCTATATTATGTAATTTCATACATATATATATATATATAGATGCTTGGCCGTTCTCCGCTGGTCAGGGCCCCCCCTAACGGTATGGTACCCCACCCGACCCAGAATATTTGCAGGAAGGATAGAAACATATTAGAAACACACGAGGAACGATTGTGCCTAGAATATTTGCAGGAAACATGATAGAAACACGATGCGCCCTTGATATGGAGCGGGCTAATGTTTCTTTGGGACCCCAAAGATATACACCACCACCGGGTTGGTGTATATACAAACTGCTGTATTTTACAGCAGTTTGCATATACACCACCAAATCGTCCACACCAGCCATTTCCTTATTTTTTCTAAGCCCATTTTTTTTCATTATGTAAATCTTGAACAAGCATTCACATGTAAAGCACATAAGGCCGCTAAGCAAAGAACGACAAATTATGCACCTAGTTAGCCTGAACGCACAGTGGAAAATTAGAGCTATACTATGAGGAAAATAGCAACGAAATGGGCTACAATCCGGGAAATTAGACATAGAGGCCCCTTTGGGGCAGAAAATTCCAATATCCCTATTACTATATAGGCCTGGGGTTGCACAGCAAGCTAGAGGCAAAATGATGACAAAGAGGAGGGGCCTGGGACCTGGGACCCGGACCGGTTGGAGATCTGTATCATCCTGCTCACCATGCTGTGCGGTGCCGGCCTGTACAGCTTGCAGTGCTTGGAGCTCCTGCAACTCACGGCCTAACTGCCTGCGGTCGTCTTCGGCAAACCTCTTCTCTTGCTCGAAGACGTAGTAGAGCTTCTCCTTGATTCCTTCTTTTTGCCCTACTTCTGATAGAGACTGCCTCTGAAGCAAAGCTAGAGATTTCTGACGCCGTTCAAGACGATCTCTTGTGTCCTGTGCTTTGGCAAGAGCAGCAGACAACTTGTCGTCTAGAGAAGGTGTTGCAGCGGTGCCTCTTGCACCTGAACCTGAGAGCTTTCACCCGCCTCGCCTGGGCTACTTGCTAGAGGTTGCTGTGCTGGCTGAGGCAACACCTTGGCTTTAGCGTCGTCACTGAGGTTTGCTTGCCCTGAACTGCGAGCAGGGTCAGCGTTTACTTCTCCGGCTTCCTCAGTGTTTAGAGCTTGGCTGTGAAGGCTGTCACTTCGTCCAAACCTGCCGTCTGGGACGAAGGTGGTGCTAGAGTAGGAACTGTCGCTGCGGGCGTCTGGCGACCGTTCTAGCACCAGCGAAGCAAGCCTTGGCTGTGGCCCATCGTCCTGCTGCACCAGAGAGGCCTGAAAGCTACCTGCCCGGAGGCGAGGGTCCTGGCTAACGGCATCTGGGCTGCGACGGGCAGCACTTGCTTCTGCTTCTGCGGCGTTTGTGCCGTGAGCCGCACTTCTTGCTGTGGCCGGCTCTAGAGGGCTCTGTGTCTGGTGCACTTGCCATTGCCACATTGGCTGCATCCAGAAATCTGCTGCTTGCGGCCATTGCCATTGCCATGGCTGGCTTGCATAGGCAGAGATGTTAGAGTCCTCTTTTTCACCGTGGCTATCTTCGCTTAGCAGTCGAAGTAGAGCATTGCCGAGTTTTGATCTTCGGCAGCCACGGTGATCTAATGCCAAGAGGTCTTTCATGAGGGTCTGTGCGACCCTGGCATGGGACCTGGCATATTGCTCCCTCCTGGCGAAGGCGGAGCGATTTGGCCTCTTCCTGTAGGCCCTTCCGTGTTGCTCAGCAGCAGCCATGGTGGGAAGAGCGACTAGAGAGGCACAGTGGGACCCTAGGCCCGAGATCGATGTCTCGTTGCGCCTGCTTGCCACCGCCGGGGGGCGGGCAGAGCCAGCGCTATTTTTTCTAAGCCCAAACCCGGTGGTGGTGTATATCTTTGGGGTCCCATATGAAATCTTGTACCTGTGGTGGCACAAGCCCATTGGTCTGTAGACACTGAGGCCATGGTTGGAAGGGTCCACAGCATGGCCGCCACAGCAGACCCCAACACCGCCCCACACACACACACACTCTAAGTGTTTGTCTACGGAACCCTTCAAGGAACGAAAGGGTGCGCTCCCCAATGTCCTATATATTATGTAATTTCATACATATATATAGATGCTTGGCCGTTGACAGCTGGCCAGGGTCCCCCCCCAACGGTATGGTACCCCACCCCACCCAGAATATTTGCAGGAAGGATAGAAACACATTAGAAACACACATGAGGAACACGATTGCGCACAGAATATTCGCAGGAAACGCGGTAGATACACGATAGAAACACGATGCGCCCTTGATATGGAGCGGGCTAATGTTTCTTTGGGACCCCCAAGATACACACCACCACCGGGTTGGGGCCTAGAAAAAATAGGGAAATGGCTGGTGTTGAAGATGTGGTGGTGTATATGCAAACTGCTGTAAAATACAACAGTCTCTATATACACCACCCGGGCACGCTTCGCGCCCCCGGGGTGGTGTATATAGAAAGTGTTGTATTTGACAACAGTTTGCATATACGCCACCACATCGTCCACACCATCCATTTCCCTATTTTTTCTAGGCCCCAACCCGGTGGTGGTGTATATCTCTTGGGTCCCAATACGGAACCCTTTAAGGAAAGAGAGGAGTAAGATTCAAGGTATATTTTCTCGGATCGGGTTTAATAAAATTTATGTTGGATCTGGAATTTGGTGCGCTACCTTGCGTTAAATAAATTACGGAGAATTTAGAATCACCTTGAATTACATTAGATATTGGAATTGATACGCTAAATTACGTTAAATCTGGTATTTGCTATGTTAAATTACGTTAAATCTCGGCTCTGATACGCTGAATTACTTTAAATCTAAGAAAAACTGTATTCGAAACGACCGAAAAAGGTTCCATAATAATCCATCTAACACACTCAAACACCCACACACCAACAAGCTTTAGTCAGTGAGGCCTCAAGCAGGTAGCAATGGTTTAAATCCAGTTTCAGGAGCCCTGCAATCACAGACCTGTCCGTGTCCACGCCTACTGCATTAATTGGCTAAACAGAATATTGGGCATGGCACGCGTGACTTAAGACTTTGGACCATATAGCAGCAAGCTGAGGAAAAATAGAAACCAAGGAAATCACACATATGAGTGCGAGCATATAGGCCACAAACAAACACAAACAAATACACACATGCACACACCCAAACAACTTACCAGACACCCAAACAGCCACCCACACCCAAACACCCACCCATGCACAATTGGAATGAGCCCTCTATGACTCTTGAAATGTTGTACCTG
>Ga0099797_101365_pt1 | contig 13039 bp, 17 predicted proteins | sample Uncmet_Sort48C_1_FD_89871 | JGI IMG/M metagenome (GOLD analysis project Ga0099797, IMG submission 89871) | Marine eukaryotic communities from CALCOFI LINE 67, Pacific Ocean - C012_Sort48C_1 | ecosystem: Environmental > Aquatic > Marine > Oceanic | place: Pacific Ocean: Monterey Bay | collected... | reverse complement strand
CGCACAGCGATGTTTGCCAGCGTCTCATGCCAGTTTCCATGCATGAATTGTTCGAACGATTCTGTGCCAACATTTCTTCGATTAGGTCATACCGCGGCCCCTGCAGCCGTGCAAGAGGCAGGACCGGTTTCAGCAAGAGTTTGTCAGCAACACGATAGATCAGATTTTCTCAGCATGTGCGCATGCAGGTCATCTTTCTGAACAACGTGCAGCCAGTCCTGCGCCGTTCACACCGCCATCTACCAGCAGGATGCCTCTCTCACCGACCCCGCATCGTGGCGTTACACCAGGAAGCCCAGTGGAGATCCTACAGGATGATCTCACGCATGGAAATTTCTTCCATAGTCTGCATTATGACGCAAGAGTTAGCCAGCCCTGCTGCTGGGGCTGGAGTGTCGCCGGCTTCTCTTCCAGCGGTTTGCTCGACAGACTGCACCAGTCCGGTCAATAGTCTCGGTGGCGAGGCCACACAGCCAGGTCTCAGCGTTGAGGCCACACAGCAAGGCCCCAGCATAAATCGGTGTGTGGTTTGCGTCTTGGCATCGACAGGAACCGAGGCGCCATGTACAGTCAGGGCGGAGAGACCTCGACGTGCTGTGGCGAGGCACACCTCTTCGCCGACTTCGGAAGGTGTGGATGCTGCCATGGCAGCGGCGTTGCTCGCAGATCTGCAAGGCGCAGACGATCGAGGAGCTTATGGCAGCATTGCCGACGGATATTCGATGGCTTCGATCGGTGGCGAGCCATCGCTGCTGGCCACGATCATCCCGCTGGCAGCTTCTGCGCAACCCTCTGCTCAGGCACAAGAGAATTTCCAGGAGTTTCTGTGTTCGCAGTAAAATCAGGCTGGTTTTTCATACATTAAGGTAATAGCTGGATAATTCATATATATATATATATATATATATTAACCAATATTAATCTATATTATTAATAAATATGCAATATTATTTTAATATTTATCTTAATTATATGGTTTCAGACGAGTTCGGACGAGATGATTTTTTAATATTTTCAGGTTCAGACGGGTTCAGACGAGTTGCCGAGAAAGTTTTCACAGGGTTTTTATACTGGTTTTGATACGTTCGGACGAGTTTCAGACGGGTTCGGACGAGTTGCAAAACAAATATTCGGACGGGTTCAGACGAGATGATTTTTTAATATTAGCTTGATTTAATAATATTCAAATAGATATAAAAATATATATGTTAATAACGCTCATTTTCTTCAATTCAAGCACTTTTCCTTGAAAATATTAATATTTTATGAAACTCACACAGTTTTGCAAAAAAAACAGCTGTATTTACAATTATTATAAAAAACAGCCCGATTTTATGTTGAACGAATGCAAGCTTGCGTGCTTGGCAGGAGTCTCGTTTGCTGGCGCAGTCTCTTCCGACGTCAGTGTCTCCTGTGAGCCATCCGTGCAAGACCAGCCAGCCCGTGCGTGCACGGACATGCGAGTCCTCGATTGATGAGTGCTTGCCGCCAAGCCAAACTACTTACACAGGAGATACTTGGATGGAGAGATTGATTGTAGCATGGCATCAGGAGATGACGCCGCAAGCCGAATTGAACTATTTGGCAGGAATCCGCCGTTTGGTCAATTTGGAGCCAGAACAGTGGTGACGTTTGAGCTGTTTTGCCGGTTCAGGCATTGGTGCCAGGTTCTACGAGGCGTTGTCCAGAGTGTGGGTTGGCCTCTACGGGATGGAGATCAAGTTTACAGATGTGACAATGTGTGAGAAGCACCCGCTCAAGCAACGATTCCTCAAAAGCCAACACGATTTTTCTATTTTAGTTGAGAATTCCAAAGAGTTGGCTGCGGACATGGTCACGAACAAGTTGGATGAGAGCGGACCGTACGGGTTTGGTCCCTTCCATAGTCACCCTTACGGCCATCGGCCGAGGAGGATTGGCACTCCGGCTTCGACCACCGTAGGGTCAGGCACGCCACCAGACGGGTTCTGGCAGCCCTAGCCCCAGTCTCCCGTGAGGACGGGAAACCGGCTCTCCCAACCAAGCAGCCCACGTCCTGTTGCCCCGGGGAACAAGGCCACACAACGTGAGCACATGGTTGGGAGATGAAGGGGTAGAAGGGGGTGGAATGGTGCCAAAATGCTGGATGCTGGATGCTGGATGTGCCAGATGCTGCATGCGCCGGATGCTGGATGCTGGATGTGTCAGGTGCTGGATGCTGGATGCTGGGCGTGCTGGATGCTGAAACCTGTCGGATTCACACACCGGAATCGACCTAAACTGACTGAGCCTATTATTCACAGACCCAATTTCTAGCGTTGGAATGCCATCATAATCTGTTACACCACTGCATGATTCCAATTCTCCAGACTGCAGATGACCTGCAGTCCAAATGGCATCCAAAATGACACCCCTAATGGGACACCGGAAGGACTCGTAGCTATGATGAATTTCGTTACCATTTTGCTTAAAACATGCACTGGCTGACCCCCTCCCAAATTGGACCATTTTTTGGGGGGGTCAGCCGAAACCTGGAAAACATAAGTCCAGAGCGATCCTCGAGAGCAAAACCACTACAAAACAACCTGATTTGCTAGGATCTTGACCTCAAATGACCCGAACCAGACCACTGCAAGCAAGACCGAACAAGCAAGGCTCAACAAATATCAAGCACACCACTGACATCAATGTCGCACCATCACTGCATCGCACCGAAGTAACTAAACAGCACACACGGAAAGACAATGAAAGAATCAAGTGTTATGCTGGCAACGCTTTCCTCAAGCAATCGGGAGACGCTTTCCTCAAGCAAAGTCCAGCTCCATGTTGATGCGCCTCCTTGAAATAAGCTCTTCGCTTGAAACCAACAACAATGACGCATTACCATGTATATATGTACATGCATTCGCATATTAATAATATATGATATACTCATATATATATATATGTATATATACATACATATGTAAATGTATATGAATTGAACATAGAATAAATTCAAATGATTTATTTATTTTGTATTTTTTATTTTATCTTGGATTCACAAGAAATCCAAATCTGTGGTGCATCCTCACGGTCCAAGACAAGATAAGCTCACGAAACACAGAAGATGCTTACAATAGACAGAAACTCAGGACAGCAAACCAACACCACAAAGAGAGAGGGAGTGCACGACAGACAGAAACCAGCTAGAGTCAAACCAAGACGGACCAAGACAAATACCAAAGCCCATCCATCCCGACTTCTGCCGGGAAGAGGCCACATGCAAATCTACTGGTAATCGCCACCATCCTGCAATTTGGGGACGCACCGGGGATGGCAGAGACACGCGCATCGTGGTGGTTCACGAGTATGGTTCACAAAGACAAGAGAAACAAATGAATGCAGGATAAGCTCATAAACGACGGCAGATGCTCCCAACTGCCAGAAACCCAGGACATAAAAATAACCAGTACAGACAAATGCAAATGACTGCCAAAGCCAAGTGGAATCAATCGAAAACCTGAGAGCCTGGATCTTCGGAGAGCCAACCGACCCTGCCGAGTGCAATGGTGCCACAGTGACACCCGCAAGCTTCGAGGCAGGCCAGGATGGACCCAAAAAGATGTCAGAAACGGCCCGAAACACAACCCAGAATCCCTGCTTCAGAACATTCCCCCGGCCCCCCAAAAAAGCTCGATGTTCTGAAACTTGGAAATGCGTCACACACCCGGCCCCAAAAACAGATCATATCAAAACAGTGCATCGAAAGATCAGGATACTTTCCGCACCTGTGCTTCCCAGAGGTTAAAATATCGTCCCGAAGATCCCCCCCCGAGATCCCCCAAGGGCTTAGAAGAGCCACTGAAAAACATGCAGAAAGCAGCCGCGGATAAGCTCCAGATCTCTCGCGAGACCGTTGGAGCGCTGCCTTTTACTTGCTCAGCTCAATGGCGACAGCTCGGTCTGAAATCAGCCAAGGCAGGCTTCGACGGAGCTCCGAAAACTAGAAATGGACGTGGCTACCAACGCCCCCCTGTAACCTGGCCTGGGGGTGGCTAACCTGGCCCGATGGGCCATGACAGCGCAGTTTTACAGACAGGACGCGCTCCCGGCACCGAAGCCGACCCACCTGGGGGCTAACCTGGCCCAATTGTGCCCGTCACTGCAGTGACAGCAGGAAAAACCGTCCACCAAGCGCGACACCACACAGAGTAACTCGACTGCGACACCATGAATGTCCGAAAACGTCCATACGGGGAGCATACCATAGTAATGGGCCCAAACGGACCTCGACAATTCCAGAACAACAAGGCAGAAATCCAAGACAACATACATCGTTGCATAAAGAGCCTAAACAACTTTTGTTTAGGGCTGCAATTTCGGAGGCCTGCAACAATCTTGGGCTACTGATTCGGGGAGGCAGGCACATACTTCGCGGTGAGTCGGGAGGCTATCGTCTGGGAGGCTACATTCCTGGGCCACGGATTTTTGACCGTGCAACGTACTTACATGTCGGGAGGCTGTAACTTAGACCCAGCCGGTCCTACACAAACAATACAGAGGAGTCGTAACTTAGAGAATCATAAACAAAATACGCGCCACTGACTTGTTTGGCAAACTAAGAAACACTTGCTGAGTTCAATCAACACAAATTATAATGAACATAATATAAATCTAAATCAACCCTCAATTCGTGATTTTACCCTATGGGTCAACCGTAGAGGGATAACCCTAAGGCTCCGCGCGGCGGAGCCCATCAAGATGTCCGCCCCCCCCCCCTCCCCGCGCCCTCCCACCGCCAGAGCCTTTCCCGGGTGGTTTGGTGGGCGCCGTGAACGCGGTGAGGGGCGAAGAGAACAGCGGGGAGGTTTCAGCCCACCCCTCCAACCCCTGAGCGGGCCGTCGCTCCAGAGGTCCCAGCTGGCCCTGCAGAACGGCGGGGAGGCTTCAGCCCCCCCCCGCCGAGCGGGGCGCCGCTCCAGTCTGTCCCGGCCGGCCCGGGAGAAGACCTCCCCTCTTGACCGAGCCCCCCCTGAGAAAAGAGCTCCGCTTGGAAGCCCTCGCCCTCGGGTAGGCCCCGCGTCGCCGGGCGGCGGCGGCACGCAAGGTTGCTGTTGTGGCTCTGGCCCCACGTCCCCAGCGCGTGGCTCGAGTGCTGCTTCACCAGCGAGGTCTGGGACCTCGTCGCCGCGGCTTCCTCAAAATGCGAGGGAGGCTAGGGCCCTAGCCAAGCCTGGTGCCCTGTAGAAACACTGTCCTTGCAAAGTCCTAGCCAGAGCAGTCCTTGTGCAGTCCCAACCAAGAAGTGGTTCTTCACAAAAAAAATGTGTCGGGGGAAAACTGGCCACGAAGCGGCCGGCACCCGCCCCCGCGCGCCGGCCGCCCCGCGACCGGTTTTTCTCCAAGCTCCGCTTGGAAGACCTCGCCCTCGGTTAGGCCCCGCGTCGACGGGCGGAGGGGGCAGCGTCGGCGGCACGCGAGGTTGCTGTTGTGGCTTTGGCCCCACGGCCCAAGCGCGTGGCTCGAGTGCTGCTTCACCAGGGAGGTCTGGGACCTCGTCGCTGCGCCAAGGACGGGTAACGTAAGTACAGGAACTCCGAGATCTCCAGGATAGCCCGTGAGCTCTGAGGGAAAAAACATGACAAAAACTGCATCCCGCGCAATAGATACCGGTAAGACAACTATTGATCAAATTTAACCAAAACCATGTTATGTTATTCTGTGAACCTAATTGTTATTGGGCATTGTTTAATTCTCAGGGGCAACATTTATGATCAACGACGTGCTGATAACGACGACACGAAGCCGCGGCGCCTTCTGCGCCTCCGCAGCAAACGGATTTGACATGTTTTGCCTTAGAACTTGTTCGATTGTTGACCTCCGGTTTGGGTCGTCTTTGCATCCGATGTTTGCAATGTGAACATGATTGTTATTTCGTATATTTGGTTTGTTGGTCCGTAAGTTGTCTTTCAATGAAATACAGCTGATACGAAAACTGTTGATCAAATTTACCAGACAACCATTACAATTTGTTTGAATGTGCTATCCTGACCACACACATATGATAATAATATAATCGTAAACGTTTATATTCCAAATGCAGAAAGTCTGAATGATACCAGAATCCTTCACACGTATGGACCGAACCCAAACACTCACCAGAAACATAATCAGACCGAATAAAGAAGCGTCGGTGACCCAAACGGGCCCAAACCTCCATGGCTTGGCCCAAGATCATAAAGTCAGATTGTTTAGTCATCGCGCGGGAGATGAGTCGAAGATCGGCTAGAGCCGCCTCCCTCAGCGGCGCCTTTGGCGCCGCTCGACAGAGCGACGTCATGAAGCTCCGCACCTCCAGCGCCCCGCCTCAAGCTGATGCTACGGGGCGTCTGCCCTCTGAGCGGGGGCCCTTGGTGCCACTGGACAGCAGCGGGTTCACGAAGCTCCGCGAGCGCATTCGTATAATTTACTCTGACCCCGCGAGGCGCACGAGGTAGTGGACCGTCCCGCCTCAATCTGCAAGCCCTGGAAACATGACTGAAGACTACATGCCCGAACCATTCCGTCCACGCCAAAAGCAAGCTCTGAGGCAATGCGTCAGCCACCCAAAGAACGACTCCGTGCAGCTAACAGAGGTTTACCTCGGGCGCCACAGCTGGACTCGCGCGCCGTGGTGTGGTGGAACTGGTTGGTTTCCCTAAGAAATGTCAATGAAAAACTGCTCTCTGGGCGCGTCCGTTGACCATCCCCCAGGCGGGGGACCACATGATTGGGGGGGGGTGGATGGAGGGAGAGGCATGACAGGACCATACCTATGGGGGGGCAGGCCGCTGGAGGCTGGAGGCTCACCATATATGATAATATTATACAGATAGTCGTCCGTATGGATGTCGGTACGGACGTAGGTACGGTCGTCCGTATATACAGTCGTCCGACAGAAGTCCGTACGGCCGTCCGTACAGACGACCTCACGGGCCTCCGCGCGATTGTCCGCCTCGTCTTATTGGGTACGGCCAAAGTCCTGGAACAAGGACACCACGGAAGGACACCAGCGTCTGCGATTGCCAAAGACAGCCAAATGCAGCTAGGACACAAGCCTAGGAGCCTATCTTTCTATAGAAAAATTAACGTCCGTTCAATTTGCTGGCCCCGACCCTCGTGGGGGCCTAGCCGCAGCCCCTGATTCCACTGAACCACCCCCGGCCTTCCTTGGGTGGCTCCATCACCCGCACCCCCAGGAAAAGCTCGTGTGGATTTCGGCTTCGATTTGTTTTTGTTTTCGGCCTTTACTGTAATACATTTTGGGATTTAGGCGTCGATTTGTTGTTCGATGCTAGTTGACCGCGCGTTAAATTTGCGGCGTTGGATTTGTCCGATCCACTGCTCCCTCTTTAAGTTAATAATAACGGACATTAATATTTTGTATAGAAAGACGTGCTCCTGTTGCCCGTATGGACGTCCTTACGGATGTTCGCACAGGCGATCCATCTTGCCTTAGGACCCGCAGGTACCCTGGATTAAACTGTCCCAAACCTGGAAATGGCTACCGGCATGCGCATGTCATGTTTGCGTATTTGTTCACAGCGCTCCTGCGCATCAGTCGAAGCTTCCCTTCTGTGGTAAATCTTCTCCTGCTTCTATAATGCACGACCTCACGCATGCAGTGAGAGATGTTGGCACAATTGCAGACATTGCGGTTCTCGCGTCTTCTGAGCAGACCAAGAGTGTGCGAATGCATTCAAAACCCAACCGCGGCTATGCACAATTCGGATGTGTACGAAGTGACGCTGTCGCAAAACACGCATGTGAAGCGGTATCACAAAGAGTCATTAAAGTGGTCAATCATGGACATCTTTGCCATCAACTGCAAATTGAAAAAAACTACGATAGCTCCCAACTAGCACTGTGTGCTGCACAAACAACGAGTGCCAATACCTCTGGAGCTGAGGCTCCTTCTGCACAAGTAGAGCACTCTCACACACCTCGTCATTCAAGAACAAAACATAGGTAAATTCTCGTGTGGCTTACTGAATTTCATTCAAAGAATTGTTACGATTTGGGATGGACCTAATTGTTATCTGGTATTATGTTGTTTTCAGTGGCGACAGTTATGCTCTACGGCCAGCTGATCAAGACGTCACGAAGCTCCGGCGCCTCCGGCGCCTCCGACGCCTGCGTTCGGAGCGTTTTTTGTTGGATGTTCACCTTACATGTTGTTTGTCGCCTTCAAAATGTTAGGTTGTTATCTCCGATTTTTGTTATTTGAAACATGATTGTTGTTTCGTATTCTTTACTTGGTACCCATTATCCATCACCCTAGCCATCCCAATGGACGAAACTCTCAGAGGACGTTCCCCAGCCCTTTTAGCATGATTTTTTAACGAAAGTCGCACAGTGGAACATTGTCAAAACGGCCCGAAACAGACTTGCAAACGCCATCATCAGGATAGTCTCGGGGGGGCCCTTCGAAGCCCCTTTGTTAACTACTGTAACGCCCTGTAAGAATCCGGGGCCCCCAGAATGAGAGTTTCTTAGATTGAATCTGTACGACGTCTACCCACCAGAAGTTGCCACCAATGATGTTCATCGACCATGGCCTGCTCGTTGATGTTTTGGAAGGAGTACGAAAGATCTTGATTATGTTCGGCTTTCAAACTTCGTGATTCCGCAAGAGGTCCGAACGCCTTTTGAATGTGCTTACGAAGTGGATCCAGTCCCCCAGAAGCTAGCGGCCCTCCCCGAACCCCAGCGTCTCTCGGGGCGCTCCGCCGCCCCATCCCCCTCCAAAAAGGCCTGCTTGGAGAAATGTTTTGGATATTTATATTGTTTGATTTCCCATTTGCTTGTCAAAACATTCTTAGGATGCTGAGAGTTTTCGAAGTTTGACATTTCTGGATAAGATATTTGAAATTGTGGGTCTAAATTGCTTATTCAACATTTTCTTATTCATGTAATGCGGTGAGATGGCTTCTACTCGCGGACTTGGTAAGAGACACCAGCTGAGGCTTGCTGGCGCGACGAGTGGGGGGGCGAGGTGGGTGAGCAAGTGGGTGGGTGGACGGGTTGGCGGGTTGGTGGGTGGCTGGATGGGTCAGACTTCCAAATCTGAAAAGAAAGATGACATCAATCCGGGGACCCTTGAGTGCTTCCACAAACATGTTTTTCAAAAACATGCGGCGCTTGCTCACGAGCGCACATCGCAGTTGTTGTTTTTGAGTTGTGTGTGCGCCCTTACTTAGTCTTAGAACATCATCATTTCGAGGTACAGTATGTGCGTGGATGGGTTGGTGGAGGGGGGGCTCTGGAGTCTTTGGGGTGACAACAACGAATGATATTAGCCTCGTTTTGGGATGATGCAAGATCCGCACCAAGGAAGTTAAAACGTCGAGGTCGGTGAGAGGGCTTGCAAACGGCCGCCATTCTGGCAATGCTGCGAACCCACTTGCTGATGCAAGTGCCCCTGTATCACTGCAAGCGACAAGCTCAAAGGTCGGGATGGATGTTCAGAGACGATGGCAAAGGGCTGCGCTCTGCTTACTAGGCCAAACAGCTCTGCTCCACTCAGCCAGCCAGGGAAGGTCCGCCGAGGAGTCGCTGAAGTTCTCGAGCACGTTCAAACTTTTTGGACGGTCGCAATGAAGTGCATGCATCATCAATTGCGTTCATGGATTCATTGTCGCTGAGCAGCTCCACTACACTCTGGCGAGATTCCCACATTCCAAATGCAAAATGCAGCGCAATCTCAGGACCGTTGTACGGCCTCACGGCCAACACACATCTCAAGCGTGTAGACTCATGGTAGAGACAAAACCCAAGACCTGTTTCGAAGGGACGCATCTGCAGTCGCCGCGGGGAGGCGTCTCTTGGCTCGAGTCGAAACATAACAATGATGTAATCCGCATCTCTGGTCATGGATACCTTCATCTATGAACTTACCATTCTAGAGACAATGCGATGTGCAATGTAACGTTCGTTAAATTTGCTCGCATCCCCGCCTCGGAGAGGGACCTGGCGGCCCCTCCCCCTGATCCCTCCCCCTGGCCTTCCTCTGGGAGTGTGTGCACCCCAAAGCCCCGGAAAAAACTCGAGTGGATTTTGGCTTCGATGTTGTTTGAAAGCGACTTTGATTGTTTTTGATGTGGGTTTCGAGTTGTTTCGATTTCGGCATCAACATTTGTGTTGATTTGGGCATCTTGTTTTTGATTTTGGCGCATTAAATTTGTCCGACCCCCTCCCCACCTCCTCGTTAACGTATGTCATCTGTTTGTAACAAGATGTGGTCTAGAGACGCCCGAGCTTCAAAGTACGGATTACGACCGCTGCGTAGACACCAGAGGCTTCATGAGATCGGCCACAGACGCAGGAGATGCTGGGAGCGCTGGTCCAGGCTCTGCACCAGAACCGCGGGCATCGGCTCGTTGGCAAACTCGACACCACCGCGAGTGAGCACAAAACGGCTGAGCGTTGTCACTGTTTGACTCATTCATCGAATCGAGGGTGCCAGAGCGAGAGCGGGGTTTGACAACTAGTTCGAATAAAATTATCCAGCGGACATATACAAGTCCGTTCAGAAGCAGTTCCGCTCGGAAACAGTTCCGACCCACCAACCGAGCATCTTGGAAAGGAAGAGGCAATCTTCGTCTGAATTCCCAAACCAGATGGCGCTCTATGGACACTGATTGCCGATCAACTCGGACCAGTAAAAAGTTGTCACGCGGAAGATCTCCGAGAGCCCCCACCAAAGCCTTTTCGAGGATCCGGTAAGCCGGCCCCGTCAACGTTTATGCCCGCCTGTGCGGACTCTTGCTATGCTCGTGAAGTCGACCCTGCATTGTCGAATGCGCGCACTGTGCCGTCTGTAGTTCCGCCGCACCAATGAGGGCCTCGTTTCCTGGTAGCGGGCGGTCGCCATCTCGCAGGCTTCCCCAGACCACGCCCGGATCCTTTGCGAAGCCCCACACGGCCGAGCGATCGATGCGCCAACACCTCCACCACCTACCCGGACCCCCCCCGACCTGAGCCGGCCTGCCCAGCGCGACGCAGCAGCCGGAGCAGGAAAACTCACTCACCGGGCCTAACCGGACACCCCCTGACCTGACGCCACTAGTACCTATTGTGGCCCGATGGTACCTGTCATGGCCCGATGGTACCTGTCGTGGCCCCTCCTGCCTGGAGAGCTGTCTGGTTTCCATGCCGTGTCCGCTTCCATATGATTCTCTGCACAAGAAAAAAGAAAAAGCTATGGAAAGTGGAGCGCGCCCTATAGGAAGCTTGCATTCACTTTCCAAACCAAAAGGCCACGTCAGGTACCATCGGGTAATATTTTCAGAAACCTGCCGAGAAAGCAAAGAAAACAGCATCCTTGTTTTCAAAAGGTTCGGAAACCGCTTTTGGAAAGTAGTTTTCAAAAGCAAAGAAAGCAACATCCTAATATCCGAGACGTTCAGACACCACTTTTGGAATGTAGAATTGAAAAGCCCAGAAAACAGCATCCTTGTTTCCAAGAAGTTCAGAAATCACTTTTGGTCAATAGTTTCCAAATGCCCAGAAAGCAGCATCAGTGTTTTCAAGAAATTCAGAAACCACTTTTGGAAAACAGTTATCAAAAACAAAAAAAAACAACATCCTTGTGTTCAAGAGGTTCAGAAACCACTTTTGGACAGTGAGTTGCGATAAGCCCAGGAAGCAACGCTCTTGTTCCCAAGAAAATCAGAAACCATTTTCGGAAAACAATGTTCAAAAGCCCAGAAAGCAACATCCTTGTTTCCAAGAAGTTCAGAAACCACTTTTGGAAAGTATCGCCCAAAAACATATAAAATCAGCATCCTTGTTTTCAATAAGTTCAGGAACCACTTTTGGGAAACCGTGTTCAAAAGCAAAGAAAGCAACATGCGTGTTTCAAAAAAACAGAAATAACTTTTGGAAAATCGTTTTCAAAAACCCCGACAACAACATCCTTGTTTTCAAGAAGATCAGAAACCACTTTTGGAAAGTAGTTGTCAAAAGCCAAGAAAACAGCATCCTTGTTTCCAAGAAGTTCCGAAACAACTTTGGGAATGTAGCTTCCAAAAACAGAAAAGGCAACACCTTTGTTTACAAGAAGTTCAGGCCCCACGTTGGGAAGGTAGCTTCCAAAAGCAAAGAAAGCGACATCTGTGTTGCCAAGGTAATCAGGAACCACATTTGAAACATAGTTCTGAAAAGCAAAGAAAAGCATGCTCCGTATGTCCAAGAAGCTAAGAAGCAACTTTTGGAAAGCAGCGTCCAAAAGCAGAGAAAGCAACATCCTTGTTTCCGAGAGGTTCGGAAACCAATTTTGGACATTAGTTTTCAAAAGCTGAGAAAGCAACATCCTTGTTTTCAAGACGTTCAGAACCCACTTTTGGATAGTAGTTGTCAACACCCAGAAAGTGACATCCATTTTGCCAAAAGGTTCAAACACGACGTTTGGAAAGTAATGTCCAAAAGCACAGAAATCAACATCCTTGTTTCCAGCAAGTTCAGAAACAACTTTTGGATAGTAGTTTTCAAAAGCCCAGAAAGCAACATCCTTGTTTCCAAGAGACTCAGAAACCATTTTTGGAAAGTAGTGTCCAAAAGCAAGGGAAGCAGCATTTTTGTGTTCAAGAGGTTCAGAAACCGTTTTAGAAAGTAGTTTTCAAAAGCAAATAAAACAGCATCCTTGTTTCCAAGACGTTGAAAAACCACTTTTGGAAAGTAGTTTTCAAAAGCTGAGAAAGCAGCATCCTTGTTTTCAATAAGTTCAGAAGCAACTTTTGGAAAGTAGTTTTCAAAAGCCCAGAAAGCAGCATCCGTGTTTCCAAGAAACTCAGAAACATTTTTTGGAAAATAGTTTTCAAAAGCAAATAAAGCAACATCTTCGTGCCCAAGAGGTTCAGAAACAGTTTTAGAAAGTAGTTTTCAAAAGCAAATAAAACTGCGTCCTTGTTTCCAAGACGTTCAGAAACAATTTTTGGAAAGTAGTTGTCAAACAGTGATAAAACAGCATCCTTGTTTTCAATAAGTTCAGAAGCCACCTTTGGAAAGTAGTTTCCAAAAGCCCAGAAGGCAACATCTG
>Ga0099797_101364_pt1 | contig 13049 bp, 15 predicted proteins | sample Uncmet_Sort48C_1_FD_89871 | JGI IMG/M metagenome (GOLD analysis project Ga0099797, IMG submission 89871) | Marine eukaryotic communities from CALCOFI LINE 67, Pacific Ocean - C012_Sort48C_1 | ecosystem: Environmental > Aquatic > Marine > Oceanic | place: Pacific Ocean: Monterey Bay | collected... | reverse complement strand
AAATTGATAGTCAGTCCTAGCAAACTAGCGTTTCTATTCCGACGCGTGGTCAGTTCTTGATCTAGCGTGTAGTAGTTGGCAGTAGCTGTGAGTAGCAGAAGCAGCTTTAGTTTCTGCGGAAGCAGAAAGAAACTATATTTTCTCTGACGCGCATAATCACACGTTCTGATATTGAATATTGGCCCGAGTCAGACTATTATAATATTTATGTGTAAATCCGATACATTGATTGCAGCAGCTCAGCACAAGCGTTTCAGACGATCAATTACTAGCTAAGTTTAAACAACAAGATGACCCAATAAGCGTCTCCCTCCCCCGTTCTTCTGGTACTTCGGGTGGCCAGGGATTGGAGAAGCCGAGCGACTGAGCTTGAACGTGAAACCAGCTTGCCGGGGTCCCACCGTCTGCCGGAACCGCTGCACAGTGGACCGCTGTAGAAAAAACGATACATTCTTATACAGTCAAAAAATAGCAAAAAAACATGCCACTGCTGCAGAACCCAGAGCTGCCGAGGAAGTTGCATTTTGTGAGTTTTGTGACATGTACGCAGGTATGTACTCTGATGTTCCATGCGATGATGACCGATCACATATTATTGCAAGCATCTTTGTCAAACAGTGTATGACGTTGGGCGCCGTTTTGAATAGTTATGACGTGTTACGAATGGACTTCTTAACCTTAGTTCTAATCGTAAACGCGAGTGCTTGCGTATTGATTAAGTGACTGGCTTCTGAATTTAATATGGTATACTATACTTTGAATTTAATATGGTATACTTGCGTACAACCCACTAAATCGTGAAAAAAGTTAAAAAACGAAAGGTACGTCCTCGTGCAGGACTTAAATTTGAAGGAACTTCACGCCAAGCGCATTGAGAAACTGGTAATGAACGATCATAATTTACAGAGATTGGGCTAGTTGTCGGACGGTTTCCCACTTAGTCTTGCTACCAGCACTAGCTGCGTAATGCATAATTGTGCGTTCTTGATCGTTTTCTTCTCCTGTCGGACCTCTCTTGATAAAATTGTGATTTAGAAAAACAAGCGCGGGAAGGCTCTTTAGTGAGGATTCAGGCATCACCAAGCAGCATAACGAATGCTCAGAATGCATCATAAATCATAATAGATGACCAACAACAAAAACAGGTGCGGATACGAGAGGCGAAGGAAGAGGAGGAGCGCCTGAAACGTGAAGAAGAGGAAAGGCTACAACGGGTAGCGGACGGTACGGACGAAACCGACGACCGAACAGTGCATTTTCTATTAAATAGATCGAATTTTCTTGCCGCGTATCGGAGTGAATTGGAGCGTCTATTGTTGAATAATACGAATATTATAGGTCAATCAAAGACTGACTCTGACATGGTCATCTACTCATATGACGTTGTGCACTTCTTCATTCAAAAAAAAAAGTTCGCGTACTTAAAGTTAAATGTTAAAAATAAATGATGATTTTTTATAATGAGAATGAGATTAAATGACTGCAGGAACTGAGCAGCGCGGACCCGTACGGTTTGTATTCGCCGCAGCGCCTGAAGAAATTGAATTGGCCCGGCCCGGACTCGCCTATAAACCAACGCCAGGATCCCGAGGTTCTTTAATTTGAGGTATTGATATAATACGTACATCGTACTTATATAGGGGTCTGATAGGGTATCGGTTTCGGTAGGTTTATTCGTAGTTGTAACTTCCGCCGGTTTACAGCGCCCCAAAGGTCACAACAGATACGTACATCATATACTATAGCTGTTAGATTTCGTGGCGGCGAGTATCAAGGATCATTCAACGCGAAGCTCAACTATACTCTAAAGTGATGATGATCATTTAATCAACATTAGTCCAGTGATATTATTGTACCATAATGATGATGATGAGGTCTGCAAACGGCGGGAACATAATTGGAACAACCGGTGGGCAACCGAGGAGGTGCAATGGCATAACCCCGGATATGAGGTTCCTTTTTTTTCAGGTGCAGTGGCATAACCCCGGATACGAGGTTCCTTTTAATGGCATAAACCCGGATACGAGGTTCCTTTTTTTTTTATGTTTATAACCATGCGTATCTATAAATCATTTTACGGTATACTATAGATTATACTATAGTATTTTGTAGTGAGTCTGAGAGGTACTTTGCAGGAACAGAAAGATAGACTAAGTTAAACTTAAGGCGATCTTCGAGCGGCGGGAGGCGGCCAAGAAGGTCGCGTACCAGGAATACCGGACCGAACGGCTGGAGCGGCGGGCGGCGCGGGACGCGAAAGTGAAACGACGCGAGAAGGAAGGCCTTCCAGCCAAAAAAGGGGAAGGTGCAGCCACGGGCACGTCCTCCGGCACGTACCACGTCACAACAGGCTCGAGTACGTTCCCGTCGGAAGAGTACATTTTTATAGTAACTATAAGTGCATAAGTGAGTGACAAAATCACTGTGTAGTGTCCATATATACGATGCTCGCTCTGTCTGTGGTGTCATATTTAATAAAGGTGTCTGCGAAAATGAAACTAAAAACAGTGTTGCCGAGTCCCCCCCCGCGTACCGGTTGCAGCCGGTGAGCAGTCCCTCGACCACGCGACTACAGCAACAAAATACTGCGAATAATACCATCGAGGGGGTGGACTTGAATCTGACGCTGCGCGTGGCCGCGGGAGGAGCCGCGGCCACAGAGGAGCCAACAACGGGAGGGGGTGAAGGACATCTGCTGACGTCACAAGTCGCGCGACGAGATGTGCAGCAAGGAAATGATGCGGACGAAAAAAAAACAGCTGAGGGGCAGCACGAGTCCTCGAAAGCTGGCCAGCACAAAAGCCACTTAAACAGGGACAGCAACAACAAGAGCAGCAGCAACTACCCACGAGGGGGGGACCCAGAAGAAAGCCCTCTGAGCAACAACAAGGATGATCACGACGAAGGCTCTCTAGAAGCAGCAGACCCTGTTTCATCATCACAAGGAAGTGATGATGATGGATTGACACAAAATGAGAGTAGCAAAAAATGTGCGCGCGAGGAAGGTTCTGAACACGATGATGCGGCTGATCGCGACGGGCTGCGCCTACTGACGAGCGCCGAAGTGGCCGCCAGCGTGGGGGAAGTGGAGGAGCACCTGCAGCGGGCGCTGCGGGGACAGGAGCAGGGGGGATGGACGGTGGACGAGTGCCGCCGTACCCTGCACGTGCTCTCCAAGAAGTACGTCTACGTGAGCTGCGAACAGAAGGGCCCCTGAGGCCTTCTTCTATAATAATAATAAACCGCGTAGTATCATTAAAAGTCTATTAAAGAAAGTAGTAAGTACTACAACTAGCACGAAGCGAATACCATATTAGCAGTACGTGTTTTAATGCTGACATTGCTACAGGTGGCTACTACTACGTGTTGTAGAATACGCGGCGAGGATCTAATATTTATTCCGTACAAACGATATCATTGTACATGTGCAAAAAAAAGGTAACAAAAGCACCGTTCGTATCACAAAGAGTATCGATCATATATAAAATTGAAAGGAATTGCATTTATCTTGGGAAGTCGAAGAAATTTGGATACATTTTTCACGAATATGCTATATATTGAGTTGGGCATTTTTTTCACAACTGTTTGCTTGTTATTTTCTCATACATTGACACACCTGGGCCCCATTTGATCCCATAATCGAGACACAACTAATTTTTGGGATTGTAGTCTATGATAATAAAATTGCACCAAGAGTCTGATTGAAGTCATGCAACTACCAGCTATGATTTTCCCCCCCAATTATATTTTTTTCTTTGCATACAGTTGCATATATTCTACCATTGAGTATTTATAAAGAGCCTTGGAATCGTGAGACAAAGTATGGAGTGACCAGCAATATTTTGAAAAGAAAAATTTCTCAGTAAAGAAACTAAAGCTTGTTGCCTCTCCCTTATAGCGTTCGCAGAGAGTATAATTATGTTTCTATCAGAGCACGCGAGGTTCAGTGACAGTTCTTCACTAAATATTATGAATATGAGACCATATGTGTGGGACACTATCAGGTGGGTATTATTAATAGGGCTACCTAATTAGTCTACCGGATACAGTCTACCTGGTAGGGATACTTAGTTTGTGACCGCCCCGGTCTCCGAAACTGAACATTAGATGGCGTTGCGCAGCAGCGATGCGATCGTGCCTCTCCAGGCATCTATATTGTATTATCACCGTAATTAGAGTTTAGGGTCTTCAGGCGTTTTCTTTAGGGTTTTATTTTGTGCGTCATCTGCGTTGTCTGGGCCGACCACAAGCCGCTTGAACCAAGTTTAGAGGAAATTAAGTGTGGGAATTTTCTTTTCCAAGAAAGGTCGGAAAAAATTTGTCAAAAAGAAAAATCGATCCGCAGCCCCTAGTATTTTTTTCATATATTTAATCTTAACAGGAACCGTATCTTAGACTATTGGATAATAATATTCGTAATACTACCCCCCCTTAGTATTTTAATTTGCCAGCCGGGACCCCATATACCTGGCCAGGCCGCAACCCACGACAATGGAGTCTCAATCCTCTAGTGCAGATGCGGTCCTGCACTCTCAGTGCCCCCAGTCCGCGCGCAGCGAGGGAATTACATTACATTTACCAAGCGAGGGCGTGCACAGGTCGGCGAGAGGCTCCTCCGCCAAAGGAGGCCCTTCAGCGAACGAAGAGGCGCTGAACGAGGAGATTCACGCGGACGAGGAGATGAACGAGGAGATGAGCGCTGCGTCCCCGCCCCCCTCTTCTGGTAAAGGCGCATCGAACCGCGTCTCCAACGCGCCGTCGAACGCCGGATCGCGGCGCACGCCCGAAGCTGCAGCCTCGGACAGAGGATCGCGCCGCTCCGGCCGCTCTGGCCGCTCCTCCGAGGGGGGTCGGCGCTCCTTCGAGGGTGGCCGCCGCTCCTCCGAGGGAAGGCACGCCAGCAGCGCCCAGGGAGACGGGGGGCTCGGCGACGTGCCGGAAGAGGAGGAGGAAGAGGAAGAGCACGATGATGAGGGCGTGCACAGCTCGGCAGTCGAGGACGCAGAAGAAGACGGAGCCGAGGAGGAGGAGCAAGGCGAAGAAGTCGCAGAGGAGGAGGAGGAGGAAAACGACGCGAACCTTCGTGTCGAGGAGGAGGCACAGGAGCCGGCAGGGAAGCTCGAGGGCCGGCACGCCAGCTCGGCGGAGGAGGACGACGGCGAGGAAGAAGACGAGGAAGAGGTATTAAATGATTAAAGTTATTATTAACAAAAAAGATGTTCTGTTACATTATAAAATATAGATGTACGCCGCATGTGTATTCACTTTCAGTGAGTATATAACTTTTTAACGAAGATACTGACTACAACATCAGAAAAAGCTACATCAACAATCACAAATATGCCAGGACGAAGAAGAGGATGAGGAAGAGGACGAGGAAGAAGGAGAGGGGTCCGAGCAGGGCAATGACGAGGAAACCGCGAAGGCGGCCTGGTTTCAGGCGACGCGGGCGAAGGTATCTCTGTTGCGTACAACCCAGTAAATCGTGATACATGAAAAAGTTTGCGTCGGGAAAACTCACTATTGAATTTTGATGTTGTTACATTATATGACGTAGTGCATTTGAAAATATATTCCGGTGGGTGGCGTGTTATGACATACGCCATACGGACTGTTTTACCTGATATAGTAGATATTACACACTACGAATCAGAAAATTATTTTTCAGGAAGTCTACGACGGCCCGCGACCCAAGGGCAGCCAAGCAATCGACAAGTACGTCTTCAGCATGATGGAGGTTCCATAATTATAGCACTTTATTACAATCACATTTATCATGTGTGTCTGTAGCGTGCTATTACGTTTTTTTCGCTTTTTATTGATAGGGACCCTTTTAGTTTAGGAATTCGCCTACTAAAAAATCCATGTCCCGGGGGTGTGTGATAGTATTTCCCAACTGAGAACGAATGATAAATATCGAGCGTGCATTTGATATCATAGAACCTGATTCACTGATAATAGAAAAAAAGGCCTACACACTCGCCCTGGAAGTCTTCCAAGAGCACGCGCCCGATGATGCCAAAGAAGAGTATTTACTATTCAAAAACCACGACACGACATAATTATTACATTGCCTATTAAGTATTATATCAAAGTATAACTATTATATCAAAGTATTATATCAAAGTATTATATCAAAGTATTACATTGCCTTATTAAGTATAACTATTACATTGCCCATCTCCGCAGGTGTTCAGGCGTTTAGAAAATCGGAGTGATAGACAGTACAGGGAAGGAGTAGCAGCAGCATCGTCGCGGGGCCCCAACGAGTCGAATAGGCCGAGAAATCAAAATTTTAATCGTGAGAAAAATGAATCCGGGAAAGGTATAAGTATAGCGGCCCGGTTGGATGAGATCTCGCCTATGGCAGGGCCCCCCCCCGGTAGGAGTGAAAACGAATCGAAAAATGATGATGGAGATATGCGTGATGTGGACTCTAGCCCCGTGGTAGCCAATAATAAGAATAACAAGAGAAATCGTGAATTAAACACGCCGGGCCAGGGTACGAAAAGAAACGCGCTGGAAGAAACAACGGGGGAGGCTTTGATGGCGAAAAAGGCGGAAAAACAAGCAGCAGTGGATCCTGGAAAAGTTCCAGCGCAGAGCGAGGTGGAACGGCCGGAAAAAAGTTCGGAAACGGTAGTCGTGCCGGAAAAAGGTCTAGAGAAGGACAAGGAGGTAGTACAGAAAAGCAGCTCCGTAGCAGAGAAAATCAGCCGTCTGAACGAGAAATTATCGCCACTAAAGGAGGCGGGAAAACAGTCGTTGTTGAGTACTTTTGCCTCACCTGCGGATAGATTCATGAACTTTCTGAATTCGAAGGATAAGGCAAAAGCGGCTGGAGGAAATAATAAAACGTCGAAGTCACAAAAGTCCACTTCCAGCGGCAGCAGCAGTTCCACAACGCAAAAGTCAGTATCATCAAAGGAGGTTCTGAAGAAAAATAATAAGAATGACAAGCCTTCGCCTCCCCCCGAGGGATTCGCCGCTGCACGGGGTGAAGATGCCATCATCAGAGGCACGCAGGAAATGAATATCAGCTCAAGTCAGGAAGGGAAACAGTAAGGAATTTGGTGAATTATGTGGATGTCGAATTCGAAAACGATAATAATAGAATGGGGAAGTCAGCGATAATAAGTTGCAGAGTATTTTTTGTCGAAGTACGAAGCTCAGCAGCCAAAGCTGACAATTCTCATAGTGGCCAAAGCGTCGCGCCTGCATGTGGGTTCTGGGGACTTCCCGGGACGAAAAATGAATGACGATAAGAATAATAAGAAGTCATGAGGAGGATGACAACATGCCTATGTCCAAAATGCGAGGGAGAAGCAGGAGGGATTCATCCCCCTCTCGGACGATAGCAAATACGATGATGAAGTATTATATCAAAAGGCTGCTGCAACACTACAGTGCAGTGCGTGGACGTATTAGTCTCAAGCATTGAAAAAAAAAGGCTGCTCCAGCAGTGCGCGGACGGCGCCGAGCTGCTCGAGCGCATCGACTGGCGAGAAGCGTACCGAGCGAAACTACCGGACGACGTCCAGTTGGGCGACTTGCCGCAGCCCGATTTTTCGGAGTTGGACGAGGCGCTAAGGTTTTTTCCTCCATAAATGTTCATGATTTTGAAATTAATAATAGTAGGTTTTCGATAGAAAAACAATGTTCTCCTGTCTCTTCTTGAAGAGGCAGTATATTGTTGCCCCAGGACATCAAGTGGATTTTTTGTGAAAATTTCCTCTCAGTATATTAGTATAGGCATATGCCTATTTTGAACGCTGAAAATTTTGAAGTGAAAATTTTGAACGCTGGTGGGTGCCCTGCGGGACCCACTGTGGTTTCTTTTTTTGTACGATTCGGTGTCCCCCTGCGTGGGACCCACGGAAAATCTTTGAGAATATTGGTGTAACTCGGCCGAAAAGCTTTGAGTTAGCGCACGTGGCGACATTGGCTGCGGCGGAAACGGAACTTATTGCAGCGGAGCGCACTGAGGATCATATTTGCGAGGGTGTCATATACACCACAAACTCCCCATTCCCATCACCTCCAAACAACCAGATGTAGAAGCCCCCGTGCTTCAGTATAGCAGCAGTATAGGCATATGCGGAATATGGAACTGATGAATATTCAGTCTATAAATTAATAAATGATGTTAAATAAAGACAGTAAATAAATGAGGTACAACGACGCGGTGCGGAAGAAGCTGCAGATTTTCCAGCACGGCGGCGACGTCTCGGCGTTTTCCACCGTCTCCCAGGCGGGCGAAGCCACCGGGCCTTCGCAGCGGTTCTTCGACGAAACCACCCTGATCGACGATTCCGAGCGCCTGCCCCGGGTGCGAACGATGGTCAGGTCCCTTTTCGGACCTCTAGCCTACCAGTGGGACGAGGGCCGAAAGGCGTCGGGTCTTTCTCTTTTGTTTTGCTTCATATATTTATACTATAGTTGTTCGTGTATACTATAAATTAACATCATCAAGAATTGCAATTGTTTCGATAAAGTCCCGATAAAGTTAATGAGTGATCCTCCGGAATTCGTATTTAATGAAAAACAAAACAGACCCCCTGCCGGAATTCCGGCTGCCGCCGCTGCCGGAGGTTGACCTGAAGCTGAAGGGCTCCACACCACCGCCCGCCGAGAAGAATACGAACGTGAAGGTATCCAAGCCGAAGAAGCTGCCGGGCGCGGTGGGCAACGCGCCCAAGAGGAAAAGCAAGTCCAAGGGCAAGAAGAAATAAGCCATGAATTCTTTCCTATAGGAAAGAAAAGTTTTTTGTTCGTCAGTCTGATATGATTGGATTGATCAACATGATATTAGTATAAAACACACACGAAATAGGAACAGTTATCCGATATCATAATAGTCTTAATAGAGTATAAGATTGCTTAATAACACCACTTCTGAGTATATATGTGAACGACCTCGAAAAAGCACGATTAGTCATAGAGAAATCCTACCTGGAACAAAAAATAAGATCCCCCCTTTTAGTATAAAAAAATGAGCATACACGTATAATAGAGTTCCGCACTGATATTAAGAAAGTATTCTGCACGACGTTACAATTATAAAACAGCTTTTTAGTCTTTTTAAACCCTACACAGAAGTATAAGAATACATCACTTGCCGGTCCAAATCCAGTATGGATTTCCAACGAAAGGGGCCGAGCGTTGTTTCCGTGGACAGCACGCATTTCCAACATTTTTTAACAATTGACGAAAATTAGTGAATACGGCGCGCGACGGGACAGGAAGAGAAGGATCTTTTAGTTTTCACTGTGCAGTTATGCGGTGTCCTGTGCAGCTAGCTACCGTTTGCGAGATGATCTTCTCAGAAGGATCTCGACGAGAGTGAGTGTGTATTATATACGTCGTGAGTAGCTCTCTACTGAAAAAAACAAAGATGGTAACGGTTGGTGACCGAGGAATGTGTTGGCTTTTATACTTATCGTGTTCGTCCGGTCGTATGAGTAGAAACGCCGAACGGCGGAGACACATTAGTCTAGCGGCAGGGGAAACGTAATCTGCGACTAAGCCGTATTATTTAGTTTACACCTAATCGGATCGTAATGCCCAGCGCCTACAAAAAAAAAAAACGCGTAGCTCCATATGAAGAAATTGTATATGTCACACGTTACAGCGATGCTGGAAACCTAATTCTTTTCATTCACGCTTCGTCGAATCTGTATCCTTTTTTGTTCGCTGCGTGCCCCCTGTTAGAAAGAAAAGCACCCGCCCAAGATGCAGTACATGAAGACGATGACCCACGTTTTTTACATAATTTCGTGGTATGTACGCAAGACCTCCCGTGTATTTTTTTCTTTTCGTACTGTAGTATTTTTCCAGAGTCTTTTTATAGTCTCTTGATCTTATACGTAAAGTTTATTTTAGAGGAGCGAGGAGGATTTAAAAAAATCGATTAAAAAAAAAACAGGAAGAGCAGCTGGAGGACCTCACGAGGCGATACCAGCTGTTGGAGGGCGAACGAAAGGTGTCTTTCGCATTCGTTACGATTTAGTGAGGTGTACGCAACGAAGGGGAGAGAAATTTTCTGTAGATATGATATTTATACGTCATCGCTTGGGAACGATATGAACTAATCAAACGATGATGCTCATTCAAGAGAAACCTGATACTAAAAGGCCACCTATGAGACGGCACAGCTCAACCTGCGGCAGAATAAGGAGATTCTGAAGCAAATGAAAGCCGAGCAGAAGGACCTCAGGTATATAATATAGCCGCTATAATAGACGCGCGCATAACATCCATTAGATCACGCATTATCCATAATAGAGCACGAAAAGAATAGTTTATTCTGTAAACAAGTTTAGCGAGATGTTAAGAAAACATGGTAGGTACGCACTGTCAACCTTATGTAACTGTATAATGACAAAAAGGGAACAGCTCGCCGCCCTAAAAGTCAACTCCGCCCCCTCGTTAGACAAAGAGCTCCAGGGAAAGTTCACCTCGCTCAACAACTACAAGCGACAGCTGGACAACGTTATAATTCATAGCTGGATAACGTTTTTAGTCCCAACATGCATTGCGTACGTTAGTCATCGTAAAAGCTAATCTGCCAAAAAAGAATGCTAAATACCGTAGCTTAATTTGATCCAAGACGGAAAATCTTCACCAAAAAAAAAGACTTCAAGGTAAAGCACGAGATCGCCAAGAAGAAGACGCTCCTGCACGAGCAGCGCGAGCTGTTGGGGGACCTGACGCAGGCGTCCGAGAACTTGAACACCGGTTCCACCAAGCAGATGCGGCAAATCCGGGTCTTAGAGAACCGCCTGGATAAGGCGACCATCAAATACAACGAGGCGCAGTCCATCAAAAAAACCTACGAGCAAATCGTGGCGCGGTTGAAGGCAGATCAAGCGCTATACAACGCGCAGCTGGACCAGTTCCTTCTATAAATTTTTTTCTTTCGTTTCATCCTATTCATGATTATAGGATATTTTGCGGTGGCCTATTCGTACGCATTTCAATTTCCATTTCATTGAATTCATGGTTGAATGGGACAGTACTGTGCACAGTTCCTAGTTGATAACATTGAAAAGGCTAGAGCAGACCTTCCGGTCAAGAGAAGCGGACCACACCGATTTGTTGCTGCTCTCCTATGACGCCTTCTCCGCAAAGGAAACCGCCCAGGCGGAATTGCACCGCTTCGAGCAGGGCGTGATGGAGGAGCGCGCGCAGAGAGATCGGGAAGTGCAGGAGAAGAAAGCGCTAGTCCAGCAGCGTGTTGACATGAAGTATTTCATTTTCTTTCGGTGTTTTAGTTCGTGTGTGAGCATGAAGTAATACATTTGCTTTACGTGGTTCAGTTTGTGTGCGGACATGAAGTATGAAGTATTCATATTGAAATCAAAAAAACCCTATAAAGCGCGCGACTACAGCAAAGGATGAAGAAAGAGGACGGCGACATAGACGAGCGGGGAGAGGAAGTAGTGAAAGAGGTATTTAAGTTGAGTATAATGCGCTGCTTGTTGCGCTTTTTATGTATTCTACGGGAACTACACCCGAAGGGAAGTACACCGCATATGTTCTATAAGTGCATTAAAGCACACAAGACAAGTACCATTTACTAGATGAGGCGCAACATAAATGAGGCTAACGCGTCGCAGCTGGCATCAGCAGGCATGTCACCCAAAGAGAAGCAGCAGAGTGTCCAGAAATTGCAGGAATACGAAGCGGCGTTCAGGTATGATTGATTTCTTAGGTTTTTCCCTGTTTATTGCATGTTATGAATAGGGATATTATATTAAGTAGGGACAGTTTACGTGGGGGGATCTGATTGAGTATGCAATGTGCACTGAGTACTGTATTCGATCGAAAAAAATCAAAACCCAAACAGGCGTATTAAGGAGATTACGGGCGTCTCAGACGTCAACGAAGTGATCCAGAAGTTCCTAACGCAGGAGGATACGCAGGTCCCATTGAAACTGAATTCACGTCCTTGACAGCTCAACACGGTACAGTCCTCTTATCATCATCATTTGCCGTATTGTATAATAAGAAGCAGTGTACCGTCAATACTAAGAAAGTCTGGCTCGCAGCAATGACAGTATATCAAACGAACAAAAGGCCAACCTGACGAAACTAGCGGCGGAGTCGCACGCCAGAATCGACCAGCTGAAATCCGAGAACAAGGGTCTGCGGGAGTCCGTGAACGAGGCCCGCTACACCGGCACGGGCGCGCAGGGCCGCAAAACCATCGGCGAGGACTATGAGAAGCAACTGCAGGAAGCCAAGGTGAACTGCCAGATGGCCACGCAGAAGTTCATCAGCATGGCGCAGATTCTCAATCAGCTGAAGATGGGCGTCGAGCACCTCGCCTCAAAACTGTTTCATTCTCTATCTGTGTCATTCATGATTTTCTCGATTTAGTGAGTTGTACGCAACGGCCGAGCTAGATATGATTAGGGTGCTTCTTTGGCCCGAAGGCACCGAGGTTACATTATCGCTAACCCTAATCCCTAATACATGAAGAATGAATTCAATTAATCTGAAAACCGAACCTTCCAATCAAATTGAGCTCCTCCGTGAAGCTGGACGGCGGTGAGGCGACCATCGAAGTGGCGGACGACACCGTGGAGGAGGTGCTCACGCTGTGCGAGCTCAAGATCGCACGGTTGATGTCGATCTCCTTCGACGCCTTCGAGCTGGCCAATTTAGATTTGGTTGCGACAGAGGAGATGATGATGGCGAAGTGCCAGTCCAACGTGAGAATCCCGGGCGACATGCACGACGACGAGAGCGAAGGCGACGACGGTACTTCTATGTGATTATCATAATAAAAAAGGCTCTTCCGATTGGTTACGATTTTGTGAGTAGTACGCACTTCGGCAACTGTGCAGTTGTGAAGAACTATCACGGCGTGTGTCATCTATACAGCTATAGATTAACAAAAAAAAGACGACTTCGCGGACAACGACGGCGAGAGCATTCCCACACGCACGAGCATCATTCGCAAGTCGCAGATGGTGGTCGCCAAGAACCAAAAGAAGGCCAAGCGGAGCGGCAAGAAGGGCGCGTAACCGTAAGTAAGAAGAGTG
>Ga0099797_101363_pt1 | contig 13050 bp, 9 predicted proteins | sample Uncmet_Sort48C_1_FD_89871 | JGI IMG/M metagenome (GOLD analysis project Ga0099797, IMG submission 89871) | Marine eukaryotic communities from CALCOFI LINE 67, Pacific Ocean - C012_Sort48C_1 | ecosystem: Environmental > Aquatic > Marine > Oceanic | place: Pacific Ocean: Monterey Bay | collected... | reverse complement strand
TTGTTTGCTAGTTTGTTTGTTTGTTTGTTTGTTTGTTTGTTTGTTTGCTTGCTTGCTTGCTTGTTTGTGTGTGTGTGTGTGTGTGTGTGTGTGTGTGTGTGTTGTTTGTGTGTTTATATGTTTGTTTGTATGGTCGTTGGTTCCTTTGAGTGTTCGTTTGTGTGCTCGTTTGTTTATTTTTGTTTGTTTGCTTAGTCATTTCTGTGTTGTTGTGTGTATATGTGTTCGTTGGTTGATTGATGTGTTGGTCTGTGTTTGCGGTTGAAGTTTCGTGTTTTCTGGTCGACGTGTGTATTTGTTTCATATGTTCGCTTCACAATATTTATCTTTGAATCGCGCTTCCCGTTCCCTTGCTGAGACAGGTTTGATGTCTAACACGCGGATATTCTTAGGCCCGGTCTTGCTGTCGTGCACTTGTTCCAAAATATGAATTCGGACACGGAACTGAGTGCCAAGGACTCCACAAGCGCGAAGACACAGGCAAATTCGACGTCTCCGCGATCTGAATCCAATGGAAGATGTCCCGGCCTAGGATTCGGCCAATAATGAGGGGTTATGCTTACCCTGTGCCCTTGAGTGCTTCCCCATACAAAATACTAAAAAATGGTTTTGGGTGGGTCAAAAACACATACTCAACAAATACTCAAAATATGGTTTTGGATGGGCCAAAAATACATACTCAAAAAATACTCGAAAAGTGGTCGCGGGCTGTCCGAAAGGGCAGGTTACATATATAGTCAATACTATTTTAATAGTGTCTCAATGGCCGAAGACCATTGAAACATTATTAAAATAGTATTTTTTAGTATGTCTGTAACCTACCCTTTCGGACAGCCCGCGACCACTTTTCTAGTATTTTTTGAGTATGTACTTTTGGCCCATCCGAAACCATATTTTGAGTATTTTTTGAGTATGTATTTTTGACCCACCAAAAACCATTTTTTGAGTATTTTTCGCAATATTACAAATTTAAGCACTCAAGGGCACAGGGTAGACATAAATGAGGGGGAGAAGTTGGAACGCTACTGTGCTTGCCTGACAAATCTTGGGTGCATCCAGGCTCGGTGCTGTTTCCATTAGTGACTTGAAAAGATGTGGCATGGCTAAAGCCCGCTGTATCGCGCTGTTAGCTGGTAACGCTGGCCAGGCAGGGCACTCTCCATTCAAAAAACTATGTGAAAGGAACAGTGTTATATACCACCGGTCCCCTAGAGGCCAATTCCATATAAAATACTTAAAAATTGTTTTGGATGGGTCAAAAGTACATATTCAAAAAATGGTAAAACTGGTTTTGGATGGGCCAAAAACACATACTCAAAAAATTGTCAAAAATGATCGCGGGCTGTCCGGAAGGGTACGCCATAGACATACTCAAAAAATGTGTTTAAATAGTGTTTCAAGTGACCCATCCAATACAATTTTTTGAGTATTTTCCAGATATTGGCAACTTGCCCGCTCAAGGGGACAACGGAAACATAAGAACAGTGTAAAGAGTAAAGAAAGTGAGTGTGGCAAATGTTATGATGGTTATGTTGGTTGTGTGCCATCCCTCTGTCCGCACACACGGACTTCACACGAACACATGTGGGTCGCGGTAGGCCTCACCCTGGGCCTTTAGACATGAAGATCAGGGCATGTAGAAATGAGAGAATTGGTGAGTCGGTTTGGTCATAACATTCTGGGCCGGTTATAACTTAGTGATTGTTCTACCCCCTGACCCTTAACCCTAAGCCTTGGGCAATTGGGCCCGTATGTTGTTTGGTTAGAATGCAAGTTCTGGTCAGGGTGGGGGACCACTTGAGTTGAGCTCAGGGTGCCGTCAGGAATCGGGTCTCTTCAAAACTCCAAGTGATGACAGAGTTTTGAATGCATCCTTCAAAAAAGATCAAAAAATATACAGAGCATTCATTTGCAATTGGACGGGGTCAGACGAATAGCAAACGAGCAAATAGCAAATGAAACAAATTGCAAATGAGACGAATAGCAAATGAACAAAGGGTTGGGAGTGGCCTGGGCAGTGCACAGAAAGGGTGCAGGGAGTTTGTGGAAAGTGCATGGGAAGCGTGTGATAAGTGTGGGGGAAGTGCCTGGGAAATGCACGGGAAGTCTCGGGGGAAGCTTTTTTGGAAGTGGTTGGGAGTGCGTAATTGAGCGCCAACACCTGTGGAACGGCACGCTAAGACGTTTTAAGGAAGTGTATCTTGCGCAAACCTCCGCCGCCGGGAATTGAACCCGGGTCTTCCGCGTGACAGGCGGAAATACTAACCACTATACTACAGCCGACATGTCAAATAGGTGGTCAAGATTGCCCGGCCCGACCTCGATTTCGCTTATTTTTGCTCGCTCGGGGGGGGGGGCACCCGGCGTGCCAGCCGCCCCCCTGGTTACCAGGAGGCGCCCGGGGAGCGCCTGGCACGCGTCCTCATGGCTAGGGGGTTGCCGGCGCACCGAGATTGCTGTCGGGTCGGGGCGCCCGCCGCCGAGTCACCCCAGCCTTCCCCTAGATCCTCGCAATAGCAACGCCGGGTTTTTCAACCCGGTCTCACTTCCCCCCGGGTGCCCCCTGGCAACAGGGGGGCGGCTGGCATGCTAGGTGACAATGCACGGCTGGCATGCTGAGCGAGCAACAATCCTTACCATGCATCCGCACTTGCTATCCGTATTTGCTATAACCCAACCTGGCTTGGAGCAAGCCTTACTTGCTTTGGAGTCAGACGAGCCAGCAATCAATCCGAGCAATCCAGGCCGCACCACGGAGTCAGCCGAGAAAGCAATCCTCATCATGTATCTGTAGTTGCTATAACCAAGCTGGCTTGGATAGTCGCAACATTTTAGGATTCTCAACAAATTGGGGTGGCAGTGCCCGGCGCTGGCCAGGCAAGCCGAAGGCCGTAAGGCAGCAGGTGGCCGATTGGTGGCCAAACGCGGTCGATCCATCAAAATGGGACCACCGTTATGGCATCGACACTGTGTCCGAGCGGTTAAGGAGATGGACTCGAAATCCATTGGGCTCTACCCGCAGGGGTTCGAATCCCCTCGGTGTCGCTTTGCGTCTTTTGGGCCTTTTAGCATGTCTTAGCGAGGCATTTTACAAGTGTTCGCGCTCAACTCCGCAAACCCAACCACTTCCAACACAGCTTCCCCGACACTTCCTGCGCATTCATCAGGCGCTTCCCACACACTTTCCACCAACCACTTTCCATTCGATTTTCAGGCACTCCCCACACACCTTCAATGCACTTACTGTTGATATGTTTTTTATGTTATATGTTGAGTTACACACTGCGTTTTGTGATTGCGCAACATGTTGCCCTCAAACCCACTTGGACGAATAGCAAACGAGCGAATAGCAAATGAAACGAATTGCAAATGAACGCTCTGTAATAAACAAAGAGAAAACCAGCATGATTTTTTTGATTATAATCAAACAAGTTTCATGCTATGTCTCTTTTCTGATTATAATCAAAAAAGTTCCATGCTATCTTTTGGATTTTTGATTATAATCAAAAAGTTTCCATGCTATGTTTTTCGATTATTATCAAAAAAGTGTCATGCTTCATTGCATGTAATACCATCGAAGTTACGACCGGCTCTTAAAGTTATGACCCGACAATAATAAAAATAAGCCGTATTCAAAATATAACACCATGAACATCGAGGTAGTTTCACGTGATTTACGAGTTGTTGAGCCTTTGTGTCGTTTCTTCTTTAGGTATGATGTGTTTGTGACTATCAGACGTGATTTCCCGCGCGGCCCCTGGGCAGCATGGGACCCCATGTAATTCACAGAACGCTGAACAAATGAAATATGTATGATCTCAAGCCTGCGCGGTACCGTCTTTGGAAAGATTGTAATTTGACATTTCAAAAGACAGTCTTTCAGAAGAAAGTCTTTTGAAAGACGGTCTCGTGCAGGTTGGACCAATAATCGCATTTCTTGACGCAATTCCTGACAGCACCCTAAGCTCAAAGCAAGTGGTCCCCCACCCCAGTGAGCATAATTCACATGAATAGCACGATTTGGGTGAAGAATCGAGGGTTTGAGCTGAAACTTGGTCCAAATCCATCCATATCGGTCCAAATAACTCCAAAATGGCATTCCTACCCGGGAGGTTGGCTTATTTGATGATTGAACCCGCGCAGGTTGGATTATTTGATGATTGAAATGCCGGACCGTCTTTTGATGAAAGACTGTTTTTTGATTCTTCCGGTCCCGGACCCTAAATCTCATTTTCCGGTCCCGGGGTCGGTCCCCAGAACTCTGGGATGCCATTTGGGGTTATTTGGACCGATATTGATCGATGTGGACCAAGTTTCAGCTCAAACCGTTGATTCTGGATGCAAATCGTGACATTTATGCAAATTATGTTTACTGGGGTGGAGGACCACTTGCTTCGACCTTTGTGTGATGTGAGTAATTGTGTCCAAAAGCGTGATTATTGCTTCAAATTGCATGGGACCGTCTTTTGAAATACTGTCTTTTGTAAGACTATCTTTCGAAAGGTCAAATGACCGTCTTTCAAAAAATAGTTCTGCACATGTTGGAAATAAACCGGGTGCTCACGCCACTTTGTGTTGAAGGCGGACTCTGCTTTGAAATTAATTCATGCATAGAGGTGGGACACAAGTCTTGTAATCCAAAATCTGTGCAAGTACCTTAATTCATGCACATGCAAAACTAACTTCCGCAAAAAACAAAGCGGATGGAGACACAAATAAAGAGCATGCAATCAGTGATAGTTTCTGAAATTTCAATATTTAGGGTCAACTTTGTTTGTGGGATGCGGTTTCGAAAATGTGTTCTATCCGAGGGACATGCCCAAGAACCTGATGTATCTTACTGATCGCACAATTTTTTCACCCACTTCCACATGCCAACTCGATGTAACAAAAACAGCCCAGATGGATTTAAACACCTCCCCGACCTGTTTTGAATGGCCCCGGGGCCGGAAAAAGGGTTTAGGGACCCGGGGCCGGAAAATAGAGTTTAGGTGTTGCTTAATTTTGTACCCCACCAGTGGCTTGCGGTTTTAGGGGTTCTGGCGGTCTTGGTAAGGGCCTGGAGATTCAACGCGTTGATCCGGGGACAAGTCTGCCGCTTGCCTGTTGTGTGCCGGCTGTGGAAATGGCGACAACCGCAGTCGTCTCGTCTACATGAAATGGTCGGTGTCGCCACTTACGACAGAAAAACCATGGTCTTGAAACCTAAACCCTAAACCCCAAACAACACTCGTTTCGTCTACGCGAAGGGGTCAGTGTCGCCACTTACGACGGCGAAACCATGGTCTGTTCTGTTCTGTTCTGTTCTGTTGCAAGCCGTGCTGCATGCGGAGCAGCACGTGGGCGCCAATGAAACCATGGTCTGGTGGGCCCCAAAGACCATCAAGCAACCGTTCGCTACATTTCCATAATTAATTCCCAAACCACAAGTACCAAAAAAACAACAACTAATGACAAACAATTGAGCCAAATACCAACAATTATCGATCAGCAATTTTTGGTCCACCAACAATTACTGTACCAACATATACAAGTCAATATTTTTGGACAATGTCGCATCACACTTGAAACGTTGGTGCATCCTGGATCCTAAGACCAATTAGTAAGTAATCGATTCACTTGTTATTGCGTGTAATACAAACAGGTATGGCAACAATTTTCTTTACATGTATTGAAAATATAGTCATCGCCCAGATTCGAATACTAACTTATTAGCATTATATCAATTATTATGTGTGTTCCCTTGGGAACCTATTTTCAGCAAAGTTAGTTTCCGTTTTCCCAAATTTAATGAATTTTAAGTGAAACTTATCACATGTTAAGGCAATTTAAGACAAGCACAAAATAAATGAAGGCAGTTTAAAACAGTTTGAGGTAAGGATTAAGACATTTGTTGGGGGTGCGTTTTGCGAAAATGTATTGTCCCCAGAGGGTTGGCCAAAGAACCTCCCAACATGAATTCTGGTTGTCGTAAAATACCACATCGGATCTCCGGACGCATAAATACCTCAGAATAATTAGCACGGATTTGGGACACGAATCGAATGGAACCAGTCCCGGGACCTGGAAGCGGGTAAAAAGTAAAGACATGTTGCGGATTTCTGTAAATTGCTTGCAACCAGACATCGTTTTTCTTAATACAGGTTGCCAGGGAAACCCACATACAAGTAGTAACTTGTTTAAAAACGAAACAAACAAAGAACAATCCCACTAATGCTCTTGAGCATATTTGCCTCCAAGTGGACTCTGGCCTTTCGGGGGGTCTCCTATGGCACCTTTGGATGCCGCCTTGTTGTCGCCTGCATGGTTCTTGGACGGCACTTTGGTATCTCCTACAGGGAAGCTGAGAAAACATGCATTTTTCCAAGCCGTGCTTGAAATCCATTATAGTGTGGGGCCAAAGCAGGAAATGCAATATGGAGCAAAAACAGAAAATACTAGCGGGGCACGTGATGAATCACCACATGGTGGCGGCCAAAGGCCGCCCCACATCATGTGGCCCGCTAGTATGTTCAGCATTTGCCTCCGCTTGCATTTTCTGCTTTGGCCCACATTGTACTTCCTGTTTTGGCCCCATATCGTATTTCCTGCCGTGTTTTTTTAGCAGCTTCCTTGTATTCACATTGATTGGGGTCTCTCACATATATATATATATATATATATATCACCATAGAAACAAATACTATTTGATCACTATAGATATTCGATTTATTTGTTTGCTCTGAGCAACTAATGCCTATACCAGTACCCAGTCGAGGTCTCTAGTTCGGATAATTGAAAAAGTTGGGTTGATTGTCTTGATTGTAGGCATTTTCTTGCAGTCTTTGACAGTTTTTTGGTGACTTGCTTTGAAGATGGGAAATCGTAAAAATATTGAGTTTGGGTATTAGTTTTCCATCCGCTATGGTTTGGGGTCTCATATATATATATATATATATATATATATATATATATAGAGCCTTACTTATATATATATATGTATATATATATATTTATTTATTTATTTATATATATATATATATATATATATATATATATATATATATATATCACATTGGAAACAATTAGTTTATTTTTGCATTGGTAGCGAAATCGATATTCGATTTATTTGTTCGCTCTGAGCATGATACTAGTCTAGGTACTGGTTTGCTCAGTACCCAGTTGCGGTCTCTAGTGTGGATAATTCAAAAAATGGTTTTGATTGAGTTTGGGTATTAGTTTTCCATCCGATGAAAACCTTTTTACATCAATGTAAAAAACTAACACATCAAATGGAAACCCTTTTACATTAATGTAAGAAAGGTTTTCATTTGATGTGTTACATTTTATTTTCCCTTTTTTTACTTCAATATAAAAAAGGTTTTCATTGGATGTGCTAGTTTATTTTTGCATCGGTAAAGAAGTCGATATTCGATTTATTTGTTTGCTCTGAGCATGATACAACTAATATCTATACCAGTATCCAGTCGATGTATCTACCAATACAAAACGACACTTTGTGTAGGTTGAAAACACGAGGTTGTATGAGCCAGGAGGCACCAGACGAATGGGATCCCCATCCCCAGACAGACATGTACCAAAACCGGTACTGTACAGAGCCCCAAATTGGGTACAAGACTGTGGAGTTGATGAATTACTCAACCAATTCGGATACACCACTGAAACAGATACCGACAGACCTAATCAACCAGGCTGCTCCTCATTGGACAACCAAGAATTAGACATAGATGAACACATAGAGCTGCAGACAGAAGCGGAAGCTAGTCAACCAGCTGAAGCAACAGAAGAGACTGAACAGACACCGGCATATAAACAGACCCCACTTGGCAATAGAGCATACCCCAATGGATGGCCATCCGGCTTTTACTTTGGGGACGGCTCTGTTGGAAAATACTCCAAATACCCGCCCATCACCAGGTGTGGAGAAGTGTCCACTATGTCAACCCAGACAAACAGCCGGTATTTGATGCATCGATGCCTCTCCCTGGCAAAGTGCAATCAAATAACCGAGCTGAAATATATGCCATCTTGGTAACGGTACAAAACATAGAACTAGCTGGAAAGATAAACTTTTTCACCGACAATAAGCCGGCTAGGAACACATACAATAAAGGAAAGCACAGAGCTAGATTGTCCTGTCATATGCTGACTTATGGACAGAGATCTTCACCCTAATAGATAGAAATAGCATAGAACTACATGTGTATTGGATGCCCAGTCACACCGACAAACATAAGGAAAAAATATTAAAACCCCAGCTGGATGGAATATTGACATGCGACAGGCAACAAAGTTGCAGATGAGTTGGCAGGTGCCGCGGCCGAACAAGCCAACCACATAATCAAAATATATAAGGACTTAGAACTCATAAAAACACACACTCATTGCGGTCAGAAAAATGTCCCCGCAGAGAAAACATATCAAAACAATACATGGTAACATCAAATACAAACCGACATACAACGACCAGATAATAGAAAAGCTCAAAAAATCACAGCATGACTGTGTCATATGCAAAGAACGACTATATTGCTGTGGATGCAACAGTAATATCTCGATCCGTGCCGAACATATCAACGACTTTATAGAATCATCCTGCCTCAAACCAGACATAACTATGACATATGCAGTAGGAAAGAGGCACACTCATCACACACATAGGATTATTGTCTATGGTGGGGTGTGCATGTGCACCGACTGTGGGGCCACGGCCTCGAAGAAGCACGAGAAGCTGGCCAGGCCCTGCGAACAGCCTACTTCGCATGGAAAGCACAACAGAGATGCATATAAAGCTGGGAACCCCCCTGCCGGATTTCCCAAATGGCCATATATGAAGATTCATCTTCGGGAAAATGTAATTGTTAACAGTATACAATTACAAATAGATCAAATGCATAGGAAAACCCTAAGACAGATTTACAACCAACAGATGAAGTCATGAAGGATCAAAACGGTCCATCTGACAATCACACAGATGAAGGACCAAGAAGGGGTTCTTCTAGTTCGGATTCTGACTAAGTCATGTATTTGTTCTAGGCCCCCGCATCAGCTGTGAACAGTGAGCGGTCTATTCTTCGGAGCACGCGAGCTGATTCAAACAGCGTCAAATCAAAACGTCAAATCAAAGCCTGGGGGGATGGTCACCCATTGATCAGGCAGTGGCAAGCGACCGCCGCATGGTTGATGGTGCCGGTGTGACATTGCTGAAATTGGAAAAGACAAATAACCATACCAGAACTTTTCAATCAATTGATTGAAAAACGAGATTGGACAAATATTGAAAAATATTGAGCAACTTAAACATAGCAAAACTTTTTCAAGCCCTTGATGGAAAATTGCTATGTATAAAACAGTTCAAACTTTATTTTGCTTGCCCAGGCAAGCCTGTGGAAATGGTCACCCATTGATCAGGCAGTGGCAAGCGACCGCCGCATGGTTGATGGTGCCGGTGTGACATTGCTGAAACTGGAAAAGACAAATACCTAGCTGTTTTTTGGGGGCAAGTTTTAAGTTTTTTAAGGTTTTGTGTTTTTTTTCTTGTTTTCTGGTCCCGGAGCCTTCAAAAGAGGTCGGGGACGTGTTTAAATGCATCGGGGACGTGTTTTGCATCGAATTTGCATATGTAAATGGGTAAAATCATAAGAAAATCATGGGAAAAACAGTTCAAACTTTATTTTGCTTGCCCAGGCAAGCCTGGGGAAATGGTCACCCATTGATCAGGCAGTGGCAAGCGACCGCCGCATGGTTGATGGTGCCGGTGTGACATTGCTGAAACTGGAAAAGACAAATAACCCCTAAGTTCAAATATTGGTTAATGGGGTTTAATACTAATGGGGTTTAATTAAAATGGGGATTAAACCCAATTTAGAGTAAACCCCATTAATGGAGAATATATAAGGAATATGAGAAGGAATATATTCTAATGAAATAGACAAAACAAGGGGGCGCGGCCTTCGGCCGCGCCCCATTGTGGTGTCAATAAAATTAGAATATATTCCTTCTCATATTCCTTATATATTCTCCATTAATGGGGTTTAATCTAAATGGGGTATAATCCCCATTTAAATTAAACCCCATTAGTATTAAACCCCCCTAATGACGTCTTCCATTCTGTTGACAGCATAAATTAAGCAACACCATGCAAGAAAGTATATAAGAACATTATAGAAATATTTCGATACATGAAAATTATATCCGGTATTTGGTTTGGTGCCGATGTTGACATTGGCATACATCAGAAACTTATTATAGTGAAAACTATTGCTGTGCAAAGTTGTCCATCATCCAAACTTGTCCTGTGACAAATCGGTTTGGACCAATAAGAACCGGTATATTCGTACCGTCAGCAAATCTTGGCAAACCCGGACTTCCTTTCGAAACGAAAAAGACGCGCAATGCCATTCGGAGCCGGGTACACCGAATATCAGCCCGAAATCATTTTTCTGGACCTGTTTCGTGGCAAAAATGTTTTCTTTGTCAAACCAAGAGTAAAGCCTCAGAACACCAAAGTGTTGCTTAATTTATACCGTCAACCGTAAGCCTAAGTTCTGAATTCACACCAGGCGTGATAATAATACAACTAATATCCATACCCTGTCAAGGATTCAAATTTGGATACCCAGAGAAGTGGTCGTCTTAGGCGGCGGAGCATGTGTAGGAGAGTCAGCTTAACATTATCCCCACACAGCATCACGTCAAAAACCACCAATGTGTAAAGATAGAAACGTCACTGTTTCTCATTAAGATTGGCGACACATATATCTATGGATTTGATGACACATCGCGAGGGGGGTGTCACGAAGAGTTTGATGTGTATATACGGCCCGTCGACATGCAGTAACTTTAATTTGATAGATGCGTATATACAGCATTTGGACGTGTAGTAACTTCAATTTCATACGTGTTTATGTACACAATTGATAGTCCGCATTCCATGTTCATGAATAATTTGCGTACATTTGATGTGTCGTACTAATTACTTCCTACATGTTAATGTGCATTCGAGCTGTCGCGATTTCTGCATATTATATTGCATTGAGGGCTCACACCAGTTGCTTCCCTCATATTATGGAGCAGTATACAGGAATATGAGGCGGCGGAGCATGTGAAGGAGACTCGGCTCAAAAACAGCCCCCCACAGCATCGCGTCAAAAACCGCCAAAGTATAAAGAGAATGTCAGTGTTTCCCATGAAGATTGGCAGCACATATGTTTATGGATTTGATGATACATCGCGAGGGGGTGCACCAGCATAGTTTGACGTGTATATACGGCATTTCGACATGTAGTAACGAGGAAAACAAGGGACCACAGTGACACAGTGAAAAGAGGAAACTCAGGGATCACTTAGCTAACTGACAGAGTCAACAGGCGAAGCCCCTCTTGTCTAACACGCCGTTGGCCACAGTCCCGTCAAATTTTCATTACTTGTCCATCTTTTGGCAAAATTCTTAAAAACACGACTTCCATACATATTCTGAATTACAAGTTTAATCCCTGTTCAATCATGCGGCCGAAAACTGAGCTATGCGGTAGCATTGATGCCGCAAAATAAAGGGAGTTTGAGGGGCCGAACTTCTTAGAAGCTGCAAGAGGGGTCTGTGGGAGAGGGCGAATCCCCCCATATCCCAGGAGCCGTTTTCGGTCGTTTCCTTTTTTTGTCTAAATCAAAAATCAGTTTTATGCCAATTGTCGATTTAGTTCAAAAGCATTATTCGTTTAGTTATACTTGTGCAGTCCATTTGTTTGATTACAGTTTAAATCAGCAAGTTTTTAGCTATGATGCTTCTTTTGCATGCATATGCTTTGTTGCTTGCGGGTGCATCGTTAAGTTTGGAAGGGGAGTTTGAGGGGCCGAACCGCTATTATCACGGAACCCTTTTCGGTCGTTTTGCATACACCTTTTCTTACATGTAAGGTAATTGAGCATAAAACCAAGATTTTAAATGCAATTTAATGTACCGGATCGTAGATTTAACGCAATATAACGTACTAAGCCTTACTTTTAACGTGGTTTAATGTAATCTAACGTAATTTAGCGCACCAACTCGCAGATTCAACATCATTTTTGATATTCCAGATCCGAGACATATACCTCAAATCCGATCCATATTTTGTTGAAGGGTTCCATAGACAACCGCCTAGCTCTCATAAGCTGCATCAGGGGTCTGTGGGGGAGGGCGAACCTCCCCAAAGCCCAGGAGGGGGGACCCCGGGGAGGGAGAAACCTTCTCCCTAAAGGGGAGGGGTGGGGGTGCAAGTCCTCCCCCTCACAACAAGGCTCTCTCTCTCTCTCTGTCTCTCTCCCCCTCTCTCCCTCTCTCTGTCTCTCTCTCTCTCTCTAGATAATTATAGATATATCCGAGTTTTGTTTTTGAAGGGGGCGAGACCAACCGGGAAATCGTTTCGTGTCGTGCATGAGTGCTGCGTGCTGCGTGCTGCATGCTGCGTGCTGCGTGCTGCGTGCTGCGTGCTGCGTGCTGCGTGCTGCGTGCTGCGTGCCGCGTGCCGCGTGTCGCGTGCTGCGTGCCGCATGCTGCGTGCTGCGTGCTGCGTGCTGCGTGCTGCGAGCTGCGTACTGCGTACTGCGTACGTACTGCGTACTGCGTATTGCGTGCTGCATGCTGCATGCTGCATGCTGCATGCTGCGTACGTGCATGCGTGCGTGCGTGCGTGCGTGCGTGCGTGCGTGCCTAGTCAGATCCAGGGCAACCATTGCCATGTGCCCTTTCCCTTTCCCCTTTTTGCCTCGGTTTGCTTTCTCTTTTCCCTTTTTGGCTCGCCTGGCTTTCCCCTTTCCTCGCCTTGGCTCTTGGTCTCGAAATCAAGTCCAACATCAAATTAAACTAACTACAACCAAATGAAATCAAACGAAATCAAGTGAAACCCAATCGAACCAAATGAAAACCAGTGAAACACAATGACACCAAGTGAGACATAGTGAAACCAAATGAAATCAGGCAAGATCAAGTGAAACTAAAATCAATTGTTTGAAACCGAATGAAACCATTCGAAACATGGAAACCACATGAATTCGAGTGACATCAAGTGA
>Ga0099797_101362_pt1 | contig 13061 bp, 14 predicted proteins | sample Uncmet_Sort48C_1_FD_89871 | JGI IMG/M metagenome (GOLD analysis project Ga0099797, IMG submission 89871) | Marine eukaryotic communities from CALCOFI LINE 67, Pacific Ocean - C012_Sort48C_1 | ecosystem: Environmental > Aquatic > Marine > Oceanic | place: Pacific Ocean: Monterey Bay | collected... | reverse complement strand
CCAGAAAGGTGTTGTGAGTCAGTTGTCACAAGGGCCAAAGCATATTCCGCATAAAGGTGTTGTGAATCTTGGGACTATCCTGCTCTTTCTTGGAAGGAGAGGATCAAACAATTCATAAAGTTTGCAAGTTGAATCTTGCAATGTCTTGGGGGCACAGGTGCAAACAAAAAATAATGATAAAGTTTGCAAATTGAATCCTGCAATTTCTTGGGGGGACAGGAGCAAACAACTGATAAGGTTGCAAATTGAATCTTGCAATTTCCTGGGGGCACAGGTTCAAACAATTGATACAGTTTGCAAATTGAATCTTGCAACTTCCTGGGAGGAGAGGATCAAACAATTCATAAAGTTTGCAAGTTGAATCTTGCAATGTCTTGGGACCACAGGTTCACCCAAATGATTAAGTTTGCAAATTGAATCCTGCAATTTCCTGGGAGGACAGGAGCAAACAATTGATAAGGTTGCAAGTTGGATCTTGCAATTTCCTGGGAGCACAGGTTCAAACAATTGATAAAGTTTGCAAATTGAATCCTGCAACTTCTTGGGGGGAGAGGATCAACAAATTCATAAAATTTGCAAGTTGGATCTTGCAATGTCTTGGAGGCACAGGTTCAAACAACTGATAAAGTTTGCGAATTGAATCCTGCAATTTCTTGGGGGGACAGGAGCAAACAATTGATAAGGTTGCAAATTGAATCTTGCAATTTCCTGGGGGGAGAGGATCAAACAATTGTTCATAAATTTTGCAAGTTGAATCTTGCAACGTCTTGGGGCCACAGGTTCACACAAATGATTAAGTTTGCAAATTGAATCCTGCAATTTCCTGGGAGGACAGGAGCAAACAATTGATAAGGTTGCAAATTGAATCTTGCAATTTCCTGGGGGCACAGGTTCAAACAACTGATAAAATTTGCATTCATAAAGTTTGCAAGCTGAATCTTGCAATGTCTTGGGGCCACAGGTTCAAACAACTGATTAAGTTTGCAAATTGAATCCTCCAATTTCCTGGGGGGGACAGGAGCAAACAATTGATAAGGTTGCAAATTGAGTCTTGCAATTTCTTGGGAGGAGAGGACCAATCAATTGTTCATACTTGCAACGTCTTGGGGCCACAGGTTCACACAAATGATTAAGTTTGCAAATTGAATCCTGCAATTCCCTGGGAGGACAAGAGCAAACAACTGATAAGGTTGCAAATTGAATCTTGCAATTTCCTGGGGGCACAGGTTCAAACAATTGATACAGTTTGCAAATCGAATCCTGCAACTTCCTGGGAGGAGGGGATCAAACATTTGATAAAGTTTGCAAGTTGAATCTTGCAATGTCTTGGGGCCACAGGTTCGCACAAATGATAAAGTTTGCAAATTGAATCCTGCAATTTCTTAGGAGGACAGGAGCAAACAATTGATAGGTTGCAAATTGAATCTTGCAATTTCCTGGAAGCACAGGTTCAAACATTTGATAAAGTCTGCAAATCGAATCTTGCAACTTCCTGGGGGGAGAGGATCAAACAATTGATAAAGTTTGCAAGTTGAATCTTGCAATGTCTTGGAGGCACAGGTTCAAACAATTGATAAAGTTTGCACATATGGTTTATTTTCCTATTCCCCACCAGACCAAATGCAAGTGGGAGATGTCCAGGCATCTTCGGCCAAAGCGTTTCCAAGTAAACACAGTTGGTGTGTTTACCCATTGCTGACCAGACCAAATGCAAATGCGAGATGTCCAGGCATCTTCACCCAAAGTGTTTCCAGGTAAGCACATATGGTGTATTTCCCCATTGTCCACCAGACCAAATGCAAGTGTGAGATGCCTAGACATCTTCGCCCAAAGCGTTTCCAGGTAAGCACGTATGGTGTATTTTCCTATTCCCCACCAGACCAAATGCAAGTGTGAGATGTCCAGGCATCTTCCGCCAAAGCGTTTCCAAGTAAACACAGCTGGTGTGTTTACCCATTGTTGACCAGACCAAATGCAAATGTGAGATGCTCAGGCATCTTCACCCAAAGTGCTTCCAGGTAAGCACATATGATGTATTTCCCCCTTTGTCCACCAGACCAAATGCAAGTGTGAGATGCCGAGACATCTTCGCCCAAAGCGTTTCCAGGTAAGCACGGGAAAGCGTGCTGAACGTCGTTCATGGTTCGGCGCAGCAGATTCCAGAGACGATTGTTGCGGACCAGGCCTTGTCACCGAGCGGGCCGACGGTTGCGACCTTCACATGGACCAGCATTTTCAACAACGAGGCAGAGTTGTTGGAAAAGGATTCGCGTCACCAGCGTTGGGCGGAGTCCATGGTCGGCGGCGCCGGCAATCTCCGCAGAGGGACGGAGACTTCGGTGGTGTACACAGATGCTGGGGGCATGCGTTTTGGCAAAGGAGTGGGCATCCCTCATGCTCCGCCTGCTGAACCGCAATTCCCGGTGACTTTGGCTGTTACGTGGTCGTCGCAGCGATGCTTGGCGGCAAGTCCTCGTTTCGCAGGGCGCGGTCTCGATGGGCGGCCTGAGACGTATCGTTGCGTTCAATGTGGGACTGCTTGGGCTCCTGGAGGCAATTTGGAGGTATCTTTCTGCCCAAACGAGTCTTGTATGTTCTCAAGGGATTGGGCTTGATGCGGGGCTTGCGAAGGACAGGCGCCCTTGTCCCATCGCGTGAAGAACGTTGTTTGCATTTTTGAAGCCGTGTGCCGACGAGGTCGCCAATGTGCCCGTCAACACGTTGTTCTTGACTTTCGCTTTTTGAAAATATCGGTGTTTCTTGTGTGTGTCACGCGTGTTTACGTTGGATTTGTTCATGCAGTCGTGTTTGGTCAGTTCAAGTTTTTGTACTTTCCGTGTCCAAAATGTGGCCAGTCAATTTCCAGAAGCGCGGTGGTGCCGCCACAGTTTGGCCGGTGAGTTTCGCAAAGAGGGCTCGCACAGTCATCGATTTGGACGGGCCAGGCGCCAGCCAGGATGTGAACAAAGTTGTCATCGATTTGGACGAGCCAGACCCCCAGTCAGGCGGCGAACCGGCGCGTGGTGGGGAGAAAAAGGTCATCGATTTGGATGAGGCGGTGGGGGCGGACAACGACGAAGACCGTGCAGACCCCAAGGTTTTGCCAAAGAAGTTTGCCACTTTGTTAGCCACACAGAACAAGTGATTCGACAATTTTGCCAGACGATTCGTCTGTTTTCTCTTGCTTTGTCGCTGCTTTTGGCAGTTGAGTTTTGTTCTTGTTCTTGTGCTTGTTCCATCGCCCGCGTCCAAAAAGTCCATGTGGTTGGTTGTGTTTCCGTGTTTTGTTCAATTGACTTTGGGTGTCATTATTGCGCACAATGTTAAGTGGATCCACAGCATTCAGGTCTCAGATTTGGTTTCCCACTGTGCTCCAAGATGACGTCCAACGTTGCGATTTTGTGTCCGGGCTGCCGCCGGCAGCGTATGCCCTTTGCCATCTCCGGCTTGTGTTTGGATTGTTATGAGAGGGAGAAGGAGGTCGCTCGCGTTGGCAAACGACATGGTGGCACGTCTGTTTTGGCAGAGGAAGTGAGGGATACACAGGGGTTGTGCCCAAACGTTTGCATGGCTTGCGTGCCCGAAGTGGGGCCCAAGGAGGCCAAGACGGAGGCCAATTATTTGAGCATCTATGGCCCTGGTTTGTGGCGCATCATGAGCGACAAAGAAAGAGGTCTTTCAGTTTTGCGCCGATATCCTCTTGCAGACCATTATGAGTTGTGGTGCACGGCGTGCGAGAGGTTCCAGTCCGAGGAGCACCTCCGTTCGGAGAAGCACCGGCGCAGGCTTTCGTGGATGTGAGGCGGATTATCTCTTGACCCGGTGCGAAGGCATTGGTGGATGGCCTTGTGTTTTTGACCCGATGCGAGGGCATCGGTGTATCACGCTGTGCTGGTATTTGTGGCTCAGAGAGCAAAATCGTGTTTGCAGTTTGCCGCGCGATTGGGCAGTGTGTTGGGCTTTGTGCGTGTTGTCGTTTTTGTGTTCATGGGTGCGATTGTTTTGATTAAGGGTTCTGGTTTGCATTTTGTGTTTTGAATTGCCCATGAAGATCTTCTTTTGAACGGCCCATTGGTTTGTCGTTTGCAGTGTTTTGTGGATGTTGTATGGTCAAGTGCGCTTTTGTTTTGGGTGGTCAGTTGCACGTTTTTGTTTTGAATAGCCCGTAGGCAGTTGTTGTGCCTTTGTTTTGAATTACCCGGGGTTTGATGCATTGTTGTTTTGGCCCATACGAACTTTAAACGAACGGGCAATGGTGGACTTAAATTTCAAAGCGGCATGTGAGTTCCCAGTGAGCAGGGCCATCGAGCTTGCGAACCAACGTGCCTGTGCACAGAATGACCATCGTGTCATCAGGCCATCGAGCCGGCTTGCAACAATTGCAGCCACTTCTGGCCAGGTTTTGGCCCACACACAAACTGCCTGCTTACGTACCCACACACTGACTGACTGACTGCCTACCCCACACACGAATTGCCTGACCACCTGCCCAAACACCGACTGCCTGACTACGTGCCCACGCACTGACTGCCTGCCAACGTACCCACGCATTGACTGACTGCCAACCTACCCATACACACATTGGCTGCCTCTTCTGAATTGCCTGCAGCCCCTTGATGCGATGCAAGAATGCGTGCGCGCGCGTCGCGCGAAATGCTGGCCTACCTGTAGTCCTTTTTTCTCTGCTGCCACCACTTGAAAATGGCGTCGAACATTGAAATTCTAAATAATGCCCCCCCCGCCCCGTAAAATTTGTAGACAACCCACAGCAACTGCAAATTGTTTCTAACACAAAATTCGGACGTTCCCTGTGATCTACCAACGTACCTAAAGGCACTACCAACTTACAATTGCAGAGCCGAAACTACACACGCAAACAAAACCCCCCAGGACAGACACACATCACACCGCAGCGAACAGAGCACAAGCGCTTCATTTTTTTAACGCAAGAGGAGTGATATCACTCACGCCGCCAGCTAGCAGCTCACTCGTCGTTCACGTTCAACTCTTTCCAGGCAAGCTGAGCCCCCCCAAAAGGGGCCAACTTGGTCTTCCTTGGGCAGCGCCTCTGAACACCGTCTCGGCGAGATCAGCAGGCCACTGCCGCCCAGAGTGTTAGAGCGAATCGCCGATTCCCGACACACTAGGAGTGTCGTTCCCCCTGGCCTGAGGCCAGTCAACTTTTAGAGTTCTAATCCCTTAGTAGGTTTGGCATTCTGGCCTTGCAACAGCGCTCTTCCTTGACCATTTCCCCTTCACTAACAAAAAGTGAAGGTGGGTTTTGGGCGCTGTTTGTTTCGGTGTGTCCCTCTTGCTTTCGGGAAGAAAGGCCCGGGGGGCAGTTTAACGTCTTGCCCGGGACCAGAGGTTCCGCGGGCAAGGTCTGTTGACCCTGTTTTGTTGTGTGTAGATTCGGCTTGGTGGCCAGTCGATTGTAGCAGGATGGCTACCTCAGCTCGATTTGGCCAACCCGTTGGCCAAAAGGCGCGCCAAATTCTCACTTGAAATTCTGGTGGGGATTTGTGGCATCACAATAGGCAGCAAGCAAGCAGCATGCAGCAGGCGAGAAGCAACAGGCAGCGGGCAGGAGGCACAGGGCAGCAGACAGGATGCAGGAGGCGAGGGGTTTTGCCATACGTTGATTGTTTATCGGCTTATCGGTTTATCTTCTTCTGATCATTGTGCTCTTTTGATTATTTCATGCATATTTTTGTGTTGTTTGCTTGTCACGGTGGATGTTCATTTTTCCGCCATTTTTCGGCATTTTCTGGTCACTCTTTTGATTATTTTCAACATTTTTTTGTGCTATTTTTTCTCACGATGTGTGGTCTTTTTTTTGGCATCGTTTTCGGCATCTTCTGGTCAGCCTTTTGATTCTTAGCTACATATTTTTGACCCATTTGCTTCCCACGGTGGATGTTATTTTTTCGGCATATTTTCGGCAAATTTTGCTTGCCGCGTTTTTTGGCATCGCATCAAGGGGCAGCAGGCAACAAACAAGAGGCAGCCCATCTGTGTATTGGTCGGTAGGCAGGCAGTCAGTGCGTGGGGACGTAAGCTGCAGGCAGTCAGTGTGTGGGTACGTAGGCAGGCAGTCAGTTTGTGTGGGTAGGTAGGCAGGCAGTTTGTGTGTGGGTGGGTAGGCGGTCAGTCAGTGTGTGGGCCAAAGCTTGGCCAGAAGCTGGCCAAACCTTTGGCCAAAAGGCGCGCCAAATTCCCACTTGAAATTTTGGTGGGGATTTGCGGCATCACAGCAGGCAACGGGCAAGAGGCAGCAAGCAGCAGGCAGCAGGCAAGAAGCAACAGGCGGGAGGCAAAGGGCAGGAGGCAGGAGGCGAGGGGTTTTGCCGTACGTTGATTGTTTATCGGCTTTTCGGCTTAGCCTCCTGATCACTCTTTTGATTGTTTCACACATATTTTTGTGTTGTTTGCTTCTCACGGCGGATGTTCATTGTTTCGCAAAGTTTTTTCGCCATCTTCTGGTCACTCTTTTGATTGTTTTCAATATATTTTTGTGCTATTTTCTTCTCACGATGTGTGGTCATTTTTTTGGGCATCGTTTTCGGCATCTTCTGGTCACTCTTTTGATTCTTGCTTACATATTTTTGATCCATTTCGGCATCTTTTCGGCAAGCTCTGGTCACTCTTTTGCTTAGCTTACTTGGTATATCTCTTTTCTTATCTCTACACTTGTATTTTATATATGTATATTTATATCTATATCTTTATCTATATATATATATATATATTTGTATCATTTTCCTTCTCACGGTGGATGTTCATTTTTTCGGCATCTTTTCTAGGATCTTCTGTCCGCTCTTTTGATTATTTCATACATATATTGTTGTGCTATTGTCTTGTCACGGTGGATGTTCATTTTTCCTGCATTTTGTTTTGCATCTTCTGGTCATTTTTTGAGTAGTGTATATATATATATATATTCATACATACATATTGTGTTATTTTTTTCACGGTGGATGTTCATTTTTTCGACGTCTTTTCCGGGATCCTCTGCTCACTCTTTTGATTATTTTACGCATATTTTTGCATTATTTCCTTCTCACGGTGGATGTTCATGTGTTCGTTATCTTTTTCGGCATGATCTGGTCACTCATTTGATTATTTCTTCTCGCGGAAAAGTGTCAGGGATTTTACGTGAGCCGTGTGACACGCGTGTGACAAAAAATAGGGGAAAGAAAAAACAGTGTGCTTTCATTTTGTTGTGATTGCATTTTGTAGTATTGCATTTAATTGCATATTGCATGTTGAGGTTGTTAGGTGTTTCATGCATTTGTGAATGTCAATTTTGTCTTATTGCTTTTCGGTACTTTTTGCATTGAATTTGTTTGTTGAGCAATTTCAGTCAAAAGTTTTGCCAAATCATGATGACCGTAGTAAGCCAGTGGACCGATGGCACCATGGAGTGCTCGACATTGGCACCATACACCGCCCGTGATCGTGATGGCACCTGCAAGAGCTCTTTCACCACCGCCTTCCCCAAGGGCGGCGTGACCGGCTACAAGAGCGTTGGTAGCCTCTTCTCCAAGGCGACTGTCGCATCCCTCGAGTCCGCGATTGATAAAACTCCGGTGTCCGTCGCCATCGAGGCCGGCCATGGCCAGTCTGTTGGTGGTCACTCGCAGTGCATGCAGCAGTATGGCGTCGACTCCAGCGACTACTCCAGCGACTGCTCGACATACATGACGCAGTATGGGGATTCCAATGATTCCAGTGACTCTGCAGGCGACCATGGCCAGTGTATGCAGCAAGATGGCGGCTACTCGAAGTGCATTGGTGACTACTCCGTCCGCACTGAGCCCAGTCCTCCAGTGTGTGATGAACCGTTCCACCTGAAGCATTATGACTGCGCCGGCAAGGCTTCTGCAGGTGGACAGGGCCAGTCCACTGATGATTGCCTCCAGTACATGGAGCGCGATTGGATACAGTGGGCCGAGGGGACAGAATATAGAAGACGTTGGAGTCCACTGTCATGGGTTTTATGGCTTATGGCCCCAGAGGATTCCACAACCGATGATTCAGATTCCACGACTGCCGAGCTTGAGGGTCTTTGGATACAGTGGGCCGAGGGGACAGAATATAGAAGACGTTGGAGTCCATTGTCATGGGTGCTGTGGGAGGAGTGCTACGCCGAGAAGGCTGAGTGGTGTGAGGACACTTCCAAAGATGTGATGTATGAGATCAAGACCGGCAAGTCCAACGTCGAAAGCCTGAAGGCAACCATTGCCAAGGAAGCATCCAACATTGATGCGCAGACCGCCAAGATTGAGGAGTTGGCTGGGGCCATTTCTATGGATGAGGCTGACTTGAAGGCGGCAACACACATCCGTGAGAAAGAGGAGGCCGACTTCAAGGCCAAGGAGAAGGACCTTGTTGGAACTGTTGACATCTTTGAGCGTGCCATTCCATGGGAGCCTTGGCACTGCGTAGGCCGGCACTATGACATTCGTCAAGGGCCTCAAGGCCGACGATGAGGCCGGTGCCGATGATGGCGTCAAGGGCCTCAAGGGCCTCAAGGCCGACTCTTGCCATCATTCAAGGTTGATTAGCCATGGAAGTCATTCTTGACGCAGTCAGATGGTTTTGCCGTGTCCTTCTGGATCACTTCCATTGCGATGATTGCTGCAACCAAGGACTGATGTTTTGTTTTCTTTTGCTTTCAGCACTCTAAGTGAGCTCTCTCAGAGAGATCCTTTCTTTCCACTCAATCTTGAAATGAGAAAACATGTTGCATGTTCAGTTCTTTAACTGTCAACTGTGTTCAAGTGACAGTGATCATCTGCTGGCAAGTGATCAAACTGCTACTGCTGAACCCCCAAAAATGTGGCGTTTCAACAGGCTTCGGCGTCTTGACTACGCCGAGAAGGCTGAGTGGTGTGAGGACACTTCCAAAGATGTGATGTATGAGATCAAGACCGGCAAGTCCAACGTCGAAAGCCTGAAGGCAACCATTGCCAAGGAGGCATCCAACATTGATCCTCAGACTGCCAAGATTGGGACAAGGCTTCGAAGGATTACGGCCCCAGAGGATTCCACAATTGTGGATCCAGATTCCACGACTGCCGAGCCTGAGGATGAAAAAACGACTGCTACAACGACAGTGGCTCCGTCAACAACCTCTGCGCCTGCAGAGCCGTGTGGTCCTGAAGTGGATGTTGCCTGGGCTCTGCCGCCGCTCGTATTCACAACATTGACGAGAGCAATGATGCCATTCAAACGGCGGCGACGGTCCAAGAAGAACGGTGATGGCTCTCTCACCTTCACCAGCGATGGCTACCCTGATTTGAAGCTCGAGAAGTCCGCCCGTGAAGAGGCCGAGGCCCTCTCCGGCCACTATCAGGGATCCGTGCCTTTCATCAATGTTGAGTCCACTGTCAACGGTGACAACACTGCTGATGCGGTCGACAAGGTCACCAGCGACAGCGACAGCGAGTCTCAGAGCGACGAGTTCTGGCCATGGAGTAGTGGGAGCGACTCCGATCACCCTTGCAGAGCGTATTCATGTGAGGATGAATACGTCTCCGCGATGCGGTCATTGGCGAAGGCCAGGAAACGCCGTGCGGCTCTGCTCGGTTGATGGCCCTGCTTTCTTTCCTCGGTGCTTCGGCCCCGTTGCTTTCAGAATCTTTTGTTTCTTCTGGCACTGTGACAGTGCTAGAATCTTGTGGAAAATGTTGCACTGTTTTTGAGCTGATTTGCATTGTGTGTGCGTGTGTGTGTGTGTGTGCAAGGCATCATGTGTTCATTGGCATTGTGGATTGGCAGTAACGTGTGCTAGGAAAATTGCTGCAAACGTTAATTATGTGCACTTGAAAACTTTTGCGTGCATCAAGCTGACCTAAGGGGTGACTGGCAAAACCCCATTGCATTTCTGTTGTCTCAGCCTTTTTAGGCTATGATCAAGCGTAAGTTTGCCAAGTTTCACGGTTAAGCAACTTCAACCTTAATTCAGTCCTTCTAAAGTTGGGCTGTTAGTCAGTCGGTTTGTTTGTTGTTTTTCCTCTTTGGCTCAAGTCGAGGGTGGCTGGAAAAGCCTTCTAAGCTGTTTGCACCACAGGGGTGCCTCCCCTGCAACACCATTTGGGGTTTGGCCAGGTCAAAAATAGTAAAAATTGACTTTCCCTCCTCCAGAGGTGCTCCTCCCTTGGTTGTGCCTCGACAGCTCGTGTGGGTTAGGGGTGTGCGTTTCCCCCCCCGTTGTTGGCTCAAGGGGGCGCCCTGCTTTTCACCCCCTTTGTGGGCTTCGCACCATGCCTTTGCTCTGCTGGGTTGGCCCTTGTGAGGTTCGATTCACCCAGGTCTCCTGCTCCAACCGGTTCAGGAGTGGACTCTGGCTAAGCGACGCTTACTGGGCTATCACCTTGGGATCCATGTGTGTGACAAACTTCCCACCTATCCAGGTGGTCTGGTACCAAGGGAAGCCCTGGTCGCTCAACAACCGCAGGTCAGCCTTGTGGAAGGCGCCACGCATGATCAGCATGGTGGTGCAAGCCCCCTGCTACCTCATCTCTCTGCCTGGGGGTGAATCAAGGGCTCCACGAGTTCTTCAACAAAGCCGTCGGTATGACACTCCCTGCCAAGGGCAGCTCATTATTATCCGCGGCGCATGGACCATCTTGGGATCCGATCCCAGAGAGTTTGACTTCGATGCTTTCCTTTCTGGGCGAAGGCCTGGGATGCGCAGCATGTTGAGGATGTAGCTCGTGGTCCAAGTCCAATATCTTTTTGGCTTCTACAACCATGGCCGCCTTCCGTGGCCCATGCTCCCAAAGGTTACACCCCCTGCGCTGACGTTCTTGCAAGGAGGGGCAAGCGTGTCCGCAACCTGCAGCACATCCAGATCTTACCTGTCTTCTTCCTCTATGGGCTCATGGCCAAGGACTTCTCGCAGTTCAAGTTGAAGAGCCCAGATCCAGAAGACCTTTCCAGGGGCTTGGCCAGGTCAAAAATGGTAAAAATTGACCTTGTCCCTCTTCCAGAGGTGCTCATCCCTCCGGGGTCGTGCCTCGACAGCTCGTGTGGGTTAAGGGGTGTGCGTTTCCCACACTTTTCTTTGGCTCAAGGGGGCGCCCTGCTTTTCCTCCCCCTTGCCTTTGCTCTGGGTTGACCCTTGCGAGGTTCGCTTCACCTAGATCTCCTGCTCCAACCGGTTCAGGAGTGGACTCTGGTTAAGCGATGCTTACTGGGCTATCACCCTGGGATCCATGTATGTGACAAACTTCCCACCTATCCAGGTGGTCTGGTACCAAGCAACCGTCCGCGCCGATCCACTTGCTGCCAGTCGACCGCCCGCGGCGATCCATCTGCTTGGCACCGATGTCTGCGCAGAGGACCTTGAACGGGCCTCTCAATTCCGCTTGGTGAGGGCCAATGGCCTGTCGCCACTTGCTATGCACCCCACTTACTTGTGCCAGTCCGTGGACATTGAAGCCCGGAACAATGAGGGACAGTTCCTGTTCTACAGGAACAATGTCTCCTACCCAGTCCATGAAGCAGACAAATTCCAGCGGCTGGCTTCCATGTGGGAGCGCTGGCAGGAGTTGCCCTTCGAGGACAATTCTGTGGCCGATCAAATTTTGGCTTGGCTGGCTTGGTTGGCCGGGGTGGCCGTGCTAGCTGGCTTGCCGGGCTGGCCGGGCTGGGCAGGCTCGCCGAGTTTGCCGGGTTTGCTTGGCTGGTTGGTTGGCTTCGCTGGCTTGGCTGGCCGGAATGGCCGGGCTAGCTGGCTTGCCGAGCTGGCCGGGCTGGCCGAGCTCGCCGGGTTGGCCGGGCTTGCCTGGCTGGTTTGCTGGTTTCGCTGGCTTGGCTGGCCGGTGTGGCCCGGCTAGCTGGCTTGCCGGGCTGGCCGGGTTGGCCGGGTTCGCCGGGTTGGCCGGGTTTGCCTGGCTGGTTGGCTGGCTTCGCTGGCTTGGCCGGCCGGGGTGGCCGGGCTAGCTGGCTTGCCGAGCTTGCCGGGCTGGTCTGGCTGGCCGCGCCTGGCCGGGCTGGCCGGGCTGGCCGGGCCGAGCTGGAGGATGATCTCTGGAGATCATCCTTTTTTTGGCTGGCGCCAAAAAAAGGATGATCTCTAGAGATCACCTTTTCGATCTCAGCATTTCACCCTCATCGCCAAAATCCGCCAGAAATCCGCCCTCCGAGCCTCCAGTACGTGCCGGTTCGGTGGAGACGAGCAAGAGGGGTCTTTGGTCTGCAATTCCAATGCAAAAGATGATCCGTCAGACCTCCGTTTATGACCAAAAACGGATCCGTACAATTTGTTATGTAACAAGTCTCAGGGATCCCATTAGAAAACTATTTTGGGCTATAGCAGTCTGGAATGCCCAGTAAAAAAAAAACGCCCTGTGAGAAATGACCCTAGCGCGAGATCCCCAAACTGGTTTTTATTCCCCAAACAATGCTTGCACTTGAGGGGTTCTTACTTGGCTTCTATAGAATTAGGTTTGGAAATCAGGATTTGCCGTCGCCGCCTACTTGAATAGACTTGCCTAGTCAAGCTGCCGATTGCCTGGAAATCAGGATTTGCCGTCGCCGCCTACTTGCCTAGACTTGCCTAGACTTGCCTAGCTAAGCTGCCGATAGCCTGGAAATCAGGATTTGCCGTCGCCGCCTACTTGCCTAGACTTGCCTAGACTTGCCTAGCCAAGCTGCCGATAGCCTGGAAATCGGGATTTGCCGTCGCCGCCTATTTGCCTAGACGTGCCTAGACTTGCCTAGATAAGCTGCCGATAGCCTGGAAATCGGAATTTGCCGTCGCCGCCTACTTGCTTAGACTTGCTTAGACTTGCCTAGATAAGCTGCCGATAGCTTGGAAATCAGGATTTGCCATCGCCGCCTACTTGCCTAGATTTGCCATCTGAGATATCCAAAGCAAACCTGAGATATCATCGTTGCAGTTATCATGGCTTCTATATTGCGTTGGTTCACCATGCGAAAAGAAACGAACCCAGGGTTGCACCAGGCTAGATTACCTCAGCGCGGGTAACCTAAAAACTCTGTTTGGGGTCCACGCGCAGGTATCATTGAGATGAGGTTGGGTATGAAAT
>Ga0099797_101361_pt1 | contig 13063 bp, 10 predicted proteins | sample Uncmet_Sort48C_1_FD_89871 | JGI IMG/M metagenome (GOLD analysis project Ga0099797, IMG submission 89871) | Marine eukaryotic communities from CALCOFI LINE 67, Pacific Ocean - C012_Sort48C_1 | ecosystem: Environmental > Aquatic > Marine > Oceanic | place: Pacific Ocean: Monterey Bay | collected... | reverse complement strand
ATTGCCTAGGAAGAGGTGATGAATGATGAATGATGAATGCCATGAAAGACTGATTGGAAGAATTTGCATAGGAAGAATTGCCATGATGATTGGAATTTGCCGAGTCATATCACCACATTGTGGGTCTGATTTGCATAAGTTGGTTCATATATTTCTGAGTTGCATGCCATCATTGTCGAAGAAGGCACAAATGCAATGGAGTTGCAATCGAGCTCATTGGAAGAAAGTCTGGGTACAATCTGGGCAGAATTTGTTGTGGGATATATGTGATGCAGGATGTTTGTCTGATGTGTTTTGCATGTGGTGTGTCCACAGCCTAGTTGGAGAAGTGTGTCACATTGCATTGCATGCCTGTGTGATTGCCAATTGCACTCATTCCGCAGTTTTTTCTTTTTCAGTTTCAATTGTCATTCCACAGCAGCCCATGACTCCACTGCGATGGATGAAAGCAGTCAAAGAAGAGCCGCGCGAGCCTGCAGTCACAGAAGAGCCTGCAGTCAAAGAAGAGCTTGCAGTCAAAGAAGAGCCGCTCGAGCATGCAGTCAGAGTCAAAGAAGAGCCAGGAAGTGCATCCAGTCATGAAGTGCATGCAGTCAAAGAAGAGCCAGGAAGTGCGACACATGCTCTGCGAAGCATGTGGGGAGAAGGTGGTGGACGCTATCCTGCGGTGGGAGAGAAAGGGAAAGCGAAGGGCGCAAGAGCAGCTTCGAAGAAGAAGGATGAAGCAGCTTCGAAGGATGGATGGCTGTATCTGCAACAGGGTGGCTGGATCTTATTCATTCCTGATTCAGGGCCGCCAGTAGTAAAATGGCAGATGACGGGTTCAGATGCAACGAATGAGCATCAATGCAAGTACTTCAGAACAGAAGGTGGTCCTGGAGGCAAGCAGCATACTTACCATATGGTTGATCCATTGGGCCGCTCTTTTATTTATAACGATGATGTCGGGTGGCGCCTGTTGGACCCAGATTCGATATATGTACTCAAACGAATAGATCGCTGTCAAAGAATAGAGGTGGTAAAGAAGAGGACATGGAGAGCAGGAGAAATCTGTCAACACCCATTCAAAGCACAAGATGATCATTACTGGTGGTTTTGGTCGGACAGATGGTGGAAATGGCATTACGATTCACGAAAATGGACGGAAACGGAATGGCAGCCTGCTACAGGGAGGGCCAAGCAGCTTGCTGTCAGGGCGCAGGGGAAGGCCCATGATTTGATGAACAAAGGCCTTATGAAAATGAAATCTATGGAAGGATGTCCGCAATCAAGAATTGTGGAAGAAAGAGAAATTGCGGCCATGAAGTTATTCCATCAGGCCAACTTAGTTGTGACGTTGGTGGCGGGGGGAGACACTACTGAAGACAACATGACTCCAGCCACCCCACCCTCCACCACAACCTCACCATCGCCACCTAAACCCAGTACTAAACCAGAGCCACCTTGGAAGGCCCCGGGCCCGGTGTTAAAATTGGTGCGCTTTGGCGCACACCTTGGCGCATTGATCGAGCGAAATAAGAAGCGCAGAGCGCTCCCGGGCCCGGGCCCGGGCCCTGGGCCCCGGGCCCGGCCCCAAGGGCCTGAACCCAAGAGGCGCCCTGTGGGCAAGAAAGTTAATGCTGAAGAAGAACGTGCTGAAGGCCTCAAGGCCCTCAAAAGAAGGCTGGATGATAAGAAGCAGCGTGAACATCATCAGATGCAGGTGAAACAACAAGAAGAGGTGGAAGCTGAAGAAGAGGTGGAAGCTGAAGATGAGGAGGTGGAAGCTGAAGATGAGGAGGTGGAAGCTGAAGATGAGGTGGAAGCTGAAGATGAGGTGGAAGCTGAAGAGCAACAGGGGATGAAGAAGAGGAGAATAATCAATGAGCGTTGCAGATACCATAACCTAGGCTTGTGCAACAGGGGTGAAAATTGCCAATTTTCACATGATGACCAGGCTCCACTAAGTGAGAGACCATGGCAGCCCATGTCAAGTACCCCCTGCAAGTATTTTGTTCACAAGGGCTGGTGCAAGCAGGGAGCATCTTGTGCATTCCGACACCCAGACAGTTTGTGAAAATATGCAATGGACTTGGCACTGACCACTGGGCCTGACAGTTTCGGGCTTGCTCAGCTTGTGAAAATATGCAATGCACTTTGGCACTGATAATATAATATTTATTAAATATGACCACACAAGGAATCAAGAATTAGTGCACTGCATTTTATATGATGTTGTAGTATATTTTCCCCTATTTTGGTTTGGTTGGTGGGTGGTGTGTGCACATGGTAGATACAACATGCATCGTTTCGAAGAAATATGTTGGGGATCGATTTGGAAGAATTCAATGAAGACACTTTGGCATAAGGAATGCATGGAGTTGTCCCCACATGGGGTCTCATTTGCCTTGAAGAAGTTGTTGTTCTGTAGAAGTTCTTTGGAAGTTCAGGTGATCATTCTGATTTTTGAACTCCACATGTTGTCGAAGAGTGCACAAATGCAATGGAGTTGCAATTGGGTTCCAAGTGTTTTGTTGCATGTGAGGGGTTGGATGGAAGAAGAAGAAGTGTGCATGTGTGAAGTTTGGCTCAGTTTGAATAGTTGTGTGATCCAATGGCTGCTGTGAAGAGATGGGGGCTCCGGGAAGTGAAGCTTGGGAGAGTTGGCCATCCTCCTGCCAAAATTCAGAGGAGGGCAATGCTTCCGGATGATTCGTCGGAGGAAGATTACGCACCGAAAGCAGTTGGAAGTCATCTCCGAGGCAGGGGAAGGCTCCAAGGCAGTGGAAGCTCCAAGGCATCTCCAAGGCCATCTCCAAGGCCATCTCCTGAAGGGAAATGGAAAAAAGGCATCTCCAAGGCAGTGGAAAGCTCCAAGGCATCTCCGAGGCAGTTGGAAGTCATCTCCAAGGCAGTGGAAAGCTCTGAGAGCATTTTTCATCAACTCCTGAAGGGAGCAAAAGGGATCATTAGTGGATGTCTGTTATTGATGAAAGGTGGATTCATCATGTTCCTTCCTGATGGGGGTGGGTCATCAACACGTTGGGAAGCAATGGATCAAGATGACATCAATGAACATGGATGCAAGTACTACTTGGATGGAGGTCTTTATAATTTCGTTGATCCAATGCAGCGCCGATTTTATTATGAAGAGGGTCGGTGGCTGATGGGATGGTCGGAGGTAAGCTATGAGATTAAGGGAAGAAATCACTTTCAAAGAATAGAGGTAAATGAGAGGACATGGGAAGCAGGAAAAATCCGTGGATTCCCGTTCCTCGCACCTGATGGTGACTACTGGTATTATGACCAATATAAAAACCAATGGGAGCATTGGCTAATGGAAGAAGGAATATGGGTGGAAGGCACCAGATGTCATGGCTTAAGGCTGTCTGTGGACATGAGGAAAAAAATGGCCAATGCCAGGAAGTTGATGGATGAAGGTCATAATGCTATGTCTCGGTACAGGGTTGGTACAGATGAAGCCGCCACCGAGAAGTTGATGGGTGCTATGTCTCTGTTCCAGCAGGCCAACCTGATATTGGATGACATAAAAGAGGAGCCTCAGCCTGAGCCTCAGCCTGAGCCTCTGGAAGAATCAGATGACGACGCTTGGTGCCAGTGGGGGAAAGAGAAGAAGGAGGAAGAATCATATGACGACGCTTGGGGCCAGTGGGGGAAGGATGACGATTGGGGCCACTGGAAAGGGAAGAAGAAAAAAACAATCAATGAGCGTTGCAGATACCATGAAAAGGGTATGTGCAAGAAGGGTGAAAATTGCTTATTTTCACATGATGGGCAGGCTCCACCAAGTGAGAAACCATGGCAGCCCATGTCAAATACCCACTGCAAGTATTTTGCAAAGCAAGGCTGGTGCAAGAACGGAGAATGGTGTGCATTTTTCCACCACGAAGAAGACTTGGCAAATCGAACCTGTTGAACACAAAATATGCACTTGGCACTGATCATATCGGAGCTTGGGGGAAAATATACAGCGTGCAATGAATGAACAACCCACCAACCAAAATAGGGGAAAATATACAGCATGCAATGAATGAACAACCCACCAACCAAATAGAGGAGAATATACAAATTTCCCACAGGGTGTTGCTGCTAACACTTTCAGGCTTTGGGAGGTGATTCAGTGTTACATTTGGTAGTCAAATTCACCTTCACTTCTTCATTGTACTTCAACATGTCTTCACTCTCTTCATTGTCTTCAACTTGTCTTCATTGTCTTCAACATGTCTTCACTCTCTTCAACTCTCTCTTCATTGTCTTCACTCTCTCTTCAACTCTCTCTTCAAATTGTCTTCACTCTTCAACATTCAACTCTCTCTCTTCAATTCTCTTCAACATTGTCTTCACTCTCTCTCTTCAACTCTCTCTTCAATTCTCTTCAACATTGTCTTCAACTTGTCTTCATTGTCTTCAACATGTCTTCACAATCAATTCTCAACCGTTTCTAAAAACTGTTTAGGGTTTAGGGTTTAGGGTTTAGGGTTTAGGGTTTAGGGTTTAGGGTTTAGGGTGACACCAATGTGGCATGGGAGCCACAAGGGCAACAAAAAAATGGCTGTAGTCTTCAGTATGTTTCCTATTAGTAGACTGATTGAATCAATTTGGGCTTCTATATATTTCTTCTATTTCTTCAGTATGTTTCCTATGGCCTCTATTTCTTCAGTATGTTTCCTATATGGGTGGAAAGAGAGGTACCATAATGATAAATTACAAGGCCGCCTTTCTTCTTCTCTGCTCTTCCACCTGCATACCTTCCCTGCTACCCTTCCCTAAAAACCCATAGAAAATATCGAAATATGATTTGTTTGCTGTGGTGGCCCACCACACCCAAGGAGAACATAGTCCTCCCGGGCCAAGGCAAACCTGACGCCACAGCGCCGCCACCACCCAACCCAAGCAATTTAATTTTTACTGAGTGGGAACGTGCATTTGATATTGTGTTTGCTTGAATGAGTTGTCAAGCAATGCTTGCAACTACAAAACGAACAAACACATGTTCCCAACCAAATGCGCTGCTTCCAAGTAAGCTCCAGATAAAACGGGTTGCTCCCAAATTCGAAATTTGCTCCCAAGTAAGCAATTGGTAGTATAGAAAGTGTTGTATTTTACAGCAGTTTGCATATACACCACCAAATCGTCCACACCAGCCATTTCCCTATTTTTTCTAGGCCCCAACCCGGTGGTGGTGGTGTATATCTTTGGGGCCCCAATATATTGAAAAGTAATTCATCGGGTTGAACATAAGCAGAGCAGCGAAAACCGCCATACCGCCACTGGAGGCATGGAGTCTAAGTATTATACCGTCATACCGGCCCCTTGGGGCCCTTGGCGCCCATGGGGGTTAGGGGGCCCATGGGGCTCAGGAAGCAAAAAACCGTTTTGGAGGTATGGATGTTAGGTATCAAACCGCGGCAGGCCTGATAAGTAAGGGATACGAGAAGAAATCGATTCTAACGCAATGGGAACACACAAGGGACCGTGGCCCCCCCTGTAGTGTCAATCAGAGTAGGAAGTAGTAGTTCTCATATTCCTTATATGTTCTCCCTCAATGGGGTTTGACCAAAATAGGATGAGCCCCATTAGTGCTAAACACAATTGGCTTCCTTCCTGTATAGCATCGGCAACTATCCGTCGTATGGGCGCATGTGCCTCATAATCTATGCTTAGTGCCGGAATTGCAACACCTAGGGTCGCTTTGTACACAATGTATATATATATATATATATAGATATATATATATATATAGAGATATATAGATATATAGATGTATAGTTAACTCATGCTTAAACGTATGCAACATCACATTCATATGGATATCGATGTTAGGAAACAAAACTCACATGGAAACGATGTGGCCAATCGATGTCACATAATTTGTATATTGATGTCATAGTATGTTCGTGTTGTGTGTGCACACTTCATAACATGTCCCCCTGATCATGTTCCTACTATTGAGCATGTCTATTTGACTATAGATACGTAGCCCTTCCTAGGGCCAACTATTGTAAGCCCTATTTTATGTTGATATATATATATATATATATATATATATATATATATATATATATATATATATATATATATATATATATATCACGAACATCAACCACTGAGTGTCTCACCTGTGAGATCTTATGAAATGATCGAGGGCACACCTCCAACACTTCTCTAGTGTGTGTGTGTTACATTCTGTAAGAAAATATATGCAAAACCTGCGAAACGATTCGGAACTACTTGTGCAAAGTTCGCCTCCCCCGCCTTTAATGAAGATGTCATTACACCAATCACCGTCCCATGTCGTGAGACAAATTTGTGGGATTGGGATGTGGCGCTAACAAAAATGCATACGTGTACGTATCAGATATTCGCAGAAAACATCTTCACACATTTTGATATGCTCTCCTCTTGATTCAAGGTTGGGAATAAAGCCAGATCATGACACATTAAAAAGAAACGAAGCATATATGCATAAATGGGTGTACTGGATAGTACGAATTTCATTTGGGTGTGCTTTCCAGCAGCGCTCTCCAACGCAGCCTCTTAAGCGGCAGCCTTATTGGCAGCAGCTTTCTTCGCAAAGCTATCCCCAGAAGCAGCCTCCCCTGCTTTAGGGCTCTCCGCAGAAGCTTTCTCAGCAGCGGCCTTGTTCGTAGCAGCCTTGTTCGCACAGCTCTCTCCGGAAGCAGCCTTCTCTGCACCACCGCTCTCTGCAACAGCCTGCTTAGTGTCAGCCTTGCTCGCTGAATCCTAGCCTTCTTCGCACCCAAGCCCTCACCAGCAGCGACCAACTCTCCAGCAGCACTCTCCACGGCAGCCTTCTTGGCAGCAGCATCCTTCTCACAGCGCTCTCCACCAGCGGCCTTCTCTTCCACCCTTGAATGCAAGGCCCGAAGGGCCCCTGCAGCCAGCGCGATGCACTTCGTCCAACGAGCGTTGTAAAACACAATTACTGGCGCTGGGAGATACTTCACCCGAGTCAGCTTTTCCTCCCGTTCGTGCATTTTTGTCTTTGGTATCGACTTCAAAACCCTCGAGGACCTCATAGGCATCGGTGCTAAAACCTTAAGCGTCTTGACACGAAGGCCACTGCCCGAGGGTGACCCAATGGATGTCAATACTTAAGGACTCAAGGCAAACTAATCCTGCTTCCATTGCTAAGCTGGCACCGTTGCAGCCAGCTTGCCACTGCCTACTCCGTAAAACTGCAGATCTCTGAAGTCTGGCTTTGGACTTCTTGAACTTGTTCCGATCTTTTGGATGGGTGCATTTTTCGACAATGTGTTCTCCCCAGAGGGCTGGCAAAATAACTGACCGAAATGACACACAAACAAAAGCGGATGCTTGGTTTTGAAAAGTTGTTTTGTGTGGGTGTGCTTTTTGAAAGACATATTATCCCAAGAGGGCTAGCCAAAGAACCCCCCCCAAATGTTTTGGTGTCTGTAAAATACAACATCGAAGCTCCGGACGCATAAAATTATTAAATACCTCAGCGTAGAAAGCCTTTTCAAATCCAATCCACTGGGACAAGTCTCGGGACCCAGAAACGGTTAAAAGTCAATAAAAAACGTGGTGAACCTGGGTGTAGAACACTTACGACGGATACCAAATAGACATGGCCATATATATATATATAGAGAGAGAGAGAGAGAGAGAAAATCAGCTTTTAGATGTTGTTTTCTCAGGTCCGACAATGACATGCCCACATCATGCATACTAACATGCATGTCAATATTTATGATTGTTTGTTATCGTGATTCCCCATGGCTACATGTTAAAATTTCTTATCGATGCGAAAACCACTTCAGATGCATTCAAACACATCCCCGACATGTTTTGAATTGCTTTCTGAATTACAACCGAAGGAGAAACACAAAAACTCAAAGTTCGCATGGCGAACCTGGGAGTATAATTCTTATGACGGCTAAATAGACATGGCCATATGTAGAGAAAGCATGAAATCGATTTTTAGATTTGGCTTCTCAATGCCCAACAAGGACATGCCGACACCATGTCTATCTTTGCGAATCTCACTGACACCACCAGGCGGGAGCGGACTCATGTTCTGTCCATTACATTAGACCATAACCCAAGATGGCTCGGGTAAGCAGAATCAAGTTTACGCTTGTTTTGTTTGGTTTTTGGCCGAATCCTGGTCCAGGACGTCTTCCAATGGATTTGGCTCGCGGAGATGTCGGATTAGCCAATGTTTTTGTCTGTAGCGTCCCTGACGGTCAGTTTCGTGTCCGAATGCATAGTCGAAAACAAAACTTTTAAAGTATGCCCGAGCAATGGCGGGATATGGGCATGGTGTTGGTACGAAAGGAAGCATGTGAAGTTTAGCACTATGGTGCGACCTAGGAATTCAAAGCTAAAAACATTTTTGGGGATTTAAATCCAAAAATTAAAGCTAAAAACATGTCTTGGGATTTGGATCCAATATATATATATTCGAAACTAAAAACATTTGGGGGGATTTAAATCCAACAAATGTTTTAGCTTTGAATCCCTCGGTTGCATTGATATTTTTTTTGGGATCTACGCCCGAGCAATGGCGGGATATGGGCATGGTGTTGGTACGAAAGGGAGCATGTGAAGTTTAGCACTCTGGTGCGACATGCATTTTCCCCAAAAAATGAAATTGCTGTTCGTAAGATACAACATCCGAGTTCCGCACGCGTAAACAATTCTGAGAAAAGGAAATCTACACCCCAATCCCAAACTTTGATGTGATTGGTTCCCTCTCATAAAAACACAAAGTTCGGGGTGGAGTTGTAACATGGTATTTCTATTGGTTTGGTCGAGGCGAAACACAATGTTACAACTCCACCCCGAACATTACATTCCACCCTGAACCCCGCACCGAAGTTTAGCACTCTGGTGCGACATGCATTTTCCCCAGAAATGAAATTGCTGTTCGTAAGATACAACATCCGAGTTCCGCACGCGTAAACAACCCTAGAATTGGAAGGTAGTTAATGGGGTTTAATACTAATGGGTTTTAATTAAAATGGGGTCTACACCCCATTTAAATCAACCCCCATCAATGGAGAATGTATAAGGAATATGAGAAGGAATATATTCTAATAAAATAGACAGAAAAAGGGGGCGCGGCCTTCGGCCGCACCCCCCTTGTGGTGTCAATGAAATTAGAATATATTCCTTCTCATATTCCTTATATATTCTCCATTAATGGAGGTTAATTAAAATGGGGTGTAATCCGAATTTTAATTAAAACCCATTAGTATTCAACCCCATTAACTACTATTCGATAGAATACCACATGATTTCAATTCGAACCCAACGGGACCAATCCGGGGACCTGGAAACGGTTAAAGAGCAATTGAAAGCTGATCTGGGAAATCATGATCAAAAATTGCAAAGATCCATGGGCATGGTGTTGACATGGAAGGAAGTGCAGGAGGTTTAACACTTGGGCGGCCATGTGCGCCAACTCATTCGGCGCATGCAGATATCGCACGTGAGAGGGGCCGGCCTCGGAGGCAAACTTTGTCACGAACACGAATGCCTGTGAGCGAGCCAGTCGCGAAGTTCGTGGAGACCAACCATGGCACAACTTTCGATGGCCTGCTGTCGGCAGAAAGGTTGGCGATGTACCTTATGCACACAGCACACAACGACATACACCAAAGACGTCTCGACGGCAGAGACAAGAAGACCAGCAATGAAGACAAATATTTCGAGGGATTTGTTTGAACTCATGTCGTCCTAACCTCAGCTGCGCGTGGGAGGGGGGGGGGGGCGGGGGGTCGTGAACCATAGTTGATGACACCCGATACAGCGGATACGCCGATACAACGAATATGCTCAGCACCAATAGGTTTTTACAATCCTTTCGCAAACAACTAATAAACTAGCTTCCATATTGCCTCCATATTTTATTTTCTAAGCGTATAACTATGGGAAGCCGCTCCACTTCCATTGTCGGCTTTCATGTCGGGCTTGCTTAATTCAGCAATCTTCCCTGGTTGTGCTCGTTTTAAATTGTATGTGCCGATTTCCTCAGAGCCACACCCGTATGAAGTACACCAATGTATACAAGAGCAACATAGGGGAAATGAGTTGCACAAGTTGTGGACTTGAGCCCCCCGTGAGCGGAAAATGACCTCCAATTTTCATCCGAATCATGGAAGATGCCTTAAGGTAGCCCAGGGCGCTCCAAAAACGCCCCAAAGACAACCAAAGGAGTGTAGAGTCTGGGTTTGCAGAGTCCATGGACCTGTTCTTCGCGTGCGACGCCAACTGTATCTTCCATTATTCGTTGTTTTCTTGAATAATGGTTAATGGGGTTTAATAATATTGGGATTTGATTAAAATGGGGATTAAACCCCGTTTAGATTAAACCCCATTAATGGAGAATATATAAGGAATATGAAAAGGAATATATTCTAATTTCATTGACACCACAGGGGGGCGCGGCCGAAGGCCGCGCCCCCCTGTTCTGTCTATTTCATTAGAATATATTCCTTCTCATATTCCTTATATACTCTCCATAATGGGGTTTAATCCCCATTTTGATTAAACCCCATTAGTATTAAACCCCATTAACTACCTTCCAATTGTTCCCCTAAATTTTGATGGTCCGCAGAAGCCGGGACCGCCTTAGCTCCAGCGTCACTCGCATCGCCCTCGGCATTCGAATGCTCGCCGCCCTCTCAGCCCCCCACAACACCAAAGGACTTCCACATTGCTACCTTCGATCTTAGGGTGAGTCCTAAAACAAAGTTTAGCTGTTGGTCAGCAAAAGGAAGCATCGTGTGTCGTGCATCACCACAGATTTTGCGGTCGAGGCTTATTACGTCAGAGACCACTGGTATCATAACATTGCTGGTTTGGAATAAAAGCAACCAATCAACAATTTTGCCAACATCAGTATAGAAAAACACAAATATGGCATTAGTAATTCAGCCAAATTAATGCTGAAACCGTAATTTGCGGACTACAATAATTTAATCGGTGTGCGATGAAAGCTGTTACTGTAATATGTGGATTTCGGTGTGTTAGAGCTATACAATTGGTTCGCCACAAAAACGTGTTCTTGGCACGAAACAGGTCCAGGAAATTGATCACGGGCTGATATTTAGTGTACCCAGCTCCAAATGGCGTTGCACATTTGTTTGGTTTCGACAGGAAACCTTGGTGTTGGAAAATCGGGTCCCGATTAATTGCATTATGAATTCGTGCTGCAATTGATGCTGTAACAATGACTTCCTGGTGTTACAGTAAAGATTTATTCAACGAAAGATTGCTGCACCGAAACATAATATTTTGATAGTACCCACAGCAGACAAATAACACAACACACATGCAACATCAGTGAAACACACAGACACACACACATACGACACCATACAATTTCACTTGCTGCCACATTTGATTAACTTGTGTGTCACTCCTTTTTGTTTCAGGGGTTGTGGAAAGCCATGAAATATGTATATGTGTTTTCCCCAATTATATATATATATATATTCCTTAGTATAAGCCTTTTTCTGACCCGCGTTGTGGAAAGCCATGAAATATGTATATGTGTTTTCCCCAATTATATGTATATATATATATATATATATATTCCTTAGTATAAGCTTTTTTCTGACCCGCCTGGAAACAAATTTACCCATCAAACACATAAGGTCACTATTTATGGTGAAGCTTGCTTTTGTGCTGCTTGCGGTGCAACTGCAACTAACAAAGCTGATCAAAACATATTCGATCCCTGTGTTCCATTGGGCCCCTTAACTTTCAACCTTAAAGCTTTTAAGGCCGGCAAATCACGTCAAGGGTTCCCCGGTTGGCCTTTCAAACACATCCCACCTGACTCTGCACTTGACACCTTTGTTGAGATTGCCGGTGACCACAGCTCTTTGGAATTTGCTTAGGATTGGCTTTTATACCCCCAACTTTTATTTTCAAGAATAAAAAGTAAATTTGATGCCATGAAGGTCTTTACAACTTTTGTTTTCGCGGCGGAAAATAAGTTGGGTGCCCAACTTTTATTTACCCCATGAAAAATAAGTTGGGTGACACCCAAACTTATTTTTTCAATGGGAAAATAAACGTTGGGCATCCAACTGTGTTTTCGCCGCGAAAATAAAAGTTGAACAGACCTTCATGGCATCGAATTTACTTTTGATTCTTGAAAATAAAAGTTGGGGGTATAAAAGCCAATTCCAAAGAAATACATATTTGCTGTGGTCCCGGCAATCCCGACCTACAAGTAAGACTTGCATTTTATTGAAATGTATGATTTGCACATCCAACTTTGAACACAAATGCCAACCTGGAAAACACACACAGACACAACACACAAACACACAAACAAATAAACAAACAAACAAACAAACAAACTTCCGGTTTGCAATGTTTAACCCAATGTGGGAACTCAATTCCAAAGAAATACCTATTCGCTGTGGTCCCGGCAATCTTAATGCACTTGACACCTTTGCCGTTTCGAAATTATAAATTGTCAGATCACCCACAAGTTTGGCAAATAATCTGGCAATGCCAACCTTGCCACCTTTAATAGCAAAAGCTACAAACATTTTTTAGAGGGAAATATTTCCCTCTAAAAATACAGAGTAATAGCAAAAGCTACAAACATTTTTAGAGGCAAATATTTCCTCTAAACAATAGCAAAAGCTACACACTTTTTTAGAGGGGAAATATCTCCCTCTAAAAAATTGTTTGTAGCTTTTGCTATTACTCTGTGTCTCCCACATCACTTGACACCTTTGCCGTTTCGAAATTATAAATTGTCAGATCACCCACAAATTTGGCAAATAATCTGGCAATGCCAACCTTGCCACATTGTTGAATGGACACATGTTCCAACACATTATTATGCGTCGTGTGCAAATACCTGGGAATTTGTGGAATTTGGATATATGAGATTAATAGGAAAAATATCTATATTTATATATATATACATATATATATATATATATTTATGGGATTACATGCAGTACATACCAGTATTGTATCTTAAGTGCAGAGTCAAATGAATGCTCTTGCCAGCCCATTAGAGAGCAGCGAGAAGATTTGTCTTCTGACA
>Ga0099797_101360_pt1 | contig 13090 bp, 9 predicted proteins | sample Uncmet_Sort48C_1_FD_89871 | JGI IMG/M metagenome (GOLD analysis project Ga0099797, IMG submission 89871) | Marine eukaryotic communities from CALCOFI LINE 67, Pacific Ocean - C012_Sort48C_1 | ecosystem: Environmental > Aquatic > Marine > Oceanic | place: Pacific Ocean: Monterey Bay | collected... | reverse complement strand
CAACACTAATAACAACACAATTGTAACCAGAATAACAACAACACTAATAACAAGTGGATTATTATAATAATAATAAATTTCAAAATATAATTATAATTATAACTTATTCATACAACAACAAGATTCCAAAAAATCGAAATGGGAATTTTTTTACCTTAAGTGTAAAATAACACTATACACTATGTATTTACCCAAAATTAAAAGTATACACTACTATGTAAATTTGTTTATTTTTTCATAATAATATAATAATAAATAATAATAATAATAAATACTCACAAATATAAACTTACAAACAACATCCCACATTCTTCCATGAATGTAACCCCCTTTCTTCACCCTTAACAACAACTTCTCAGGATGAAACAAAAAGAATGGTGGACACCGAGTTAAATTTGTATGCACCCAAACACAACGCGCCATCGTATTATTATGGATCTACAAAATTTGGCACTTGAATGGCCAAAACTACCAGATGAAATTAATGCCAAAACAATAGAAGAATTTTTAACAAACCCTTTGGCAATCACTATGAGTGTTTTATTAGTGTGGGTGGTATTTATATTGGTTGCATTAAAATTTAGCAGCAATAGGAAAAAGAATAGCAACAATCAAGAAAACGATAGTAATAAATATGATGGAAATGAAACTGACAATAATACGAAGTCAAATACGTCAACTAAAAGAGAAAAGGATGAATTTGTACGTATATTTGAAAGTCGCATAAATGCGTTAAAAGAGTCCGAGCGTCAAATGGATGAACGTATAGAAAAATTAGAGGAATTATTAGATGAAAATAATGGGTACCAAATGTGGTCCAATGTTTTACCAGTTGCATTGAGTGTTATTGCGTTAATTGTTTCATTACGTAGAGGGAGGTGACGATTTATTTTATTGAGGTAGTGATTTAAAAGGTATCATATTAATAATATTATATCAAAATGAATTCGTTTTTTTTTATTTTATACGAGCTCCCAAGATCCTCTATGATGCCCCGAAAAACCTATATATTAAATAGCATACGGGCATCATAGAGGATCTTGGGAGCTCGTATATATTTAAAATATTTAAATATTATAATAAATCATAAAAATGTATGTGCGAGTACAGAGATATGTACACAAACAAAATTTTTAGTTTAAAATGTGCTATTTTAGAAACACGCTTACAAAAATATAATTTAAACTTAACGCTTTTATATAAGTTACACATTTTATCATAACTTACTACTCTATATGTAAATATTGACATAAAATGAGCTTTTTAGTAAAATTTTATTTAAACTTATGAGTGTATGTAACTACTATATATATATTTTTTATTTATGTTTTATAAAAATGTAAAATATATATGTAAGCATCAATGCAAATTTCAACCCAACATTTTTACGAATTTTTGCTAGAAATAAATTTATCTAACTCCATTGCTTTTTGATCAAAATTTATTACAAAAACTGTTCTGCAACGTTTACTGCCATCTTCAATTTCAACGGGAACTGCTCTAACTTCGGCACCAAACCCCGCACTATCTAGCATACCCTTTATAATACCAGCCATAAACGATGCGCAATCTAATGATCCCATTTCACTTGGCACAGAAATATATTTATTAACTATAGGATCATTGTCATGTATCATATATTCACTATCACCTTCTACACTTTTTTGTAAGTTATCTGCAACTTTACCGAACATAGACTTCCAAGCTACGTCTTTTATGAACGATAACATTCCAATGATTCCCCTTGTTGACTCCTGCGATTGCCACCACGGAGACAAACCCGGTCTATCCCTGTACGCTATAAACTCTAACATGCGATAGCCAACTTGCTCGCCAGCTTCTTGCAACTTATCTTGCAAATCTCCTATACGACTAACACGCCCATGATAATAGTGCACCAACTCACGAAATACATGCGAAAATGCAGATAAACTAACCTGTGTTTGTGGTTTCTGCAGTTGCGTTTTTAAATTTGCAAAAGATGACATTTATTACACTACTCGCTTGATTTACCAAAATAATTCGTTCATTGTTTGTCCCTTAGCATTTAATGTAGGGGAAAGAAAGCAACAACCACGTACACACACGAAGGAGGAAGAAGAAGAAAAAAGAAGACTAACTATTATTAATAATAATAATTAATAATAATAACAAAAATTGAATTATTTATTATTATTTATCAAGTGTCCAAAAACACCTTAAATTTCAATTTCAAACTTCGAAACTTAAATAAAATTTAGCGCCCTGCTTTTTCGTATATTAATTTCACAAATAGTTTCCTATACCATTTTATACCATTAGATGTTTTAAAATGTAATGTTGTGGAACATATGTACCAAGTATACTTAATTTTATATGTTGGGATAAAAGTAATATATTACAAAATATAGCGTATTTAAGGGAGTTTGCAACAATATAAGATGTTATATAAGCACGGGAGCATTGGCCACCAGAAACTGGTGCAAATTAGCAGGGAAATAGCATTAAAAAAAAAATTATTTTTTTAATTATAAAATGCAACTGAAAAAAAGTTGAAAAAAAATGTATTTTTATTATTATTATTATTATTATTATTATTATTATTATTATATTATTATTATTGTTGATCATATAAACTCTATATATTATTATATAAATAAATATAACGTCTTCTCGTCCTCGTCTCGTGTGGCACACGGGATGGCGGTGGACACTAATAGTTGTAGTAAACAGTAAACATATGCAAATATATAAATTATATAAGCAGTAAAAATAGCTGGAATCACATTTACTGATACAATAGTATATATAGATACATATTTCATACCCGTACGATAAATTATAGTTTATTTGGAGTTGTTGTAGTTATTTATAATGTCATTTAAAAAAACTGAAACTAAAGAAGGGTCGGGTGCAGAAGTGGAAGCTACTACTACGGTCTCGACGCCGAGAGCAGATGTAACAATGCCAAAAGTAGAGAGAAAACGACGCGGCAGTAATTCGGCACGTAGTTTGCCAACAAAAAAGATGCCTGATTTGCCGAAATTGAAAGAAGTTAGTTTAACGCAACGACAAGAAGTGTTTCGACAAAAATTAGTATTGTGTGAAATACGTTTTGACTTTAACAATCCAATGACAGAGGAACAACGAACCTCTGCTGAAATTAAACGTAATACTTTAAACGAATTGGTAGAGTTTGTGTCGTCTCCAACCAGTCAAAAATTTTTCACCGAATCAATGCTGCCACGTGTTATATCAATGGTGCAGAGCAATGTATTTCGCGCATTGCCACCAGCAGACGAGGACTACAACCCCGAGGAAGACGCACCAATGTTTGAACCCTCATGGCCACACTTATGTATTGTTTACGAATTTTTACTACGTTTTATTATGTCCCCGGATGTAACTGCCAAGGCGGCTAAAAAATACGTATCTCATAATTTTTGTGCGCGTTTAGTCGATTTATTTGATACGGAAGATCATAGAGAACGGGATTACCTGAAAAATATATTGCATCGTATATATGGTAAATTTATGTCACATAGATCGTTTATACGACGTACTATAAGTAATGTATTTTATCAATTTGTGTATGAGAAGCAACGCCATAACGGAATTGGTGAATTGCTTGAAATTTTAGGCAGCATTATAAATGGCTTTGCTTTACCATTAAAGAAAGAACATTTGAAATTCATGGAAAAAGCATTGCTTCCGTTGCATAAACCGCGTTGTTTAAGTTTATACCATCGGCAATTGTGTTATTGCGTTACTCAATATATTGAAAAAGATATGAATACAGCAGTTATTATTTTAAAAAAAATATTAGCATATTGGCCATGGCCATCATCAATGAAACAAATATTAATGTTAGATGAGTTAGAAGAAATAATGGAAATAATCACATTTGATTTATTGGAGAAGGATGGAGTAGGGGAATCATTGATGCGAACGTTGGCCAAATGCTTGGCAAGTCAAAATTTCCAAGTAGCAGAACGTACATTATTAATATGGCAAAATGACCATTTAATCAATGATGGAATATTAAAAAAGCAACATAATGGTTTTATATTACCATTTATATTACCGGCATTAATTGAGCGCAAAGATTATTGGCATGTTAGTGTGACAAACTTATCGTCGCAACTTATTCAAACATATCAAACGGACGATATTGAATTATATGACGAATGCAAAAGTCAGTATGAACAAAAGAAACGAAAAGATGCCCAAGAACGTTCCATTCGTGATGCGGAGTGGCAAAAAATATTAAGTGGTGCGAAATAATAAGTTAACGCTAACACTGTTGTGTCATGAGATGTGTGTGTTTATATTTTTTGTATAAAAAAAATAAAATATTTTTTTGTGCGAAATGATTAATTAACTCTTGTATGATGTATGATATTTAGTGTGTGTGTACAGTTTTCATTTTAAATTTTAAATATAAAAATTATATCCACATACGACTCGTATATTTCATTTACCAAGTAACTTAAATTAACTTTTTTTAGTTCGTATATTATAAATATATAAATTAAAAATGAGTAAAAGTTATGAGATGATAACTTAAAAATTTATATATAAGCTTATCAATTAATTTTAATATCTCATAAAACATTCAATTATATATTTTATTTTCATTCAATTATTCACAACTGCAACTAAAGGGTCTAACAATGTTCTCCATTCATCTAAACTCCAACCAGAACTTGTATTTACTTCTACCCCATTGATTGCACAAGTTGGACTAACATGAATACCACGTTGGCGATGTTGCTTCACATACCACTTTAATGCTTGAGTTGTATGGTTGCCAGAGTTTTTTTGACCGTTGGATGTATCGAGTGATAGCAATTCAATTAATGTTTTCTCCGGGATGCCTACATTTTTAGCTGTTCCAAGTACTAAGCTTTCATAAATTTGAGTGCGAGACATGTCATACGTCACTGCATCAGTGAATTTATCACGAATGTTGAATAATTCTTGGTACATTGTTTGGTATGACTTTTCTCCACCCGCTATCAAAGCCGCGAGCGCTACCTCGTGTAACATAGTACTCTGCGGATGCCAAGGTTGGGGAACCTGGTGGAAAACTATCTTCAAAGGGCACTTTCCACCAGTTTTTGGTAAATAGTGTTCATATACTTCGGTTGTTAAGCGGTCCCATATTCGTTTTGAAAACGGGCAACAAAAATCTATAAAACACTCCATCACAACAGCACTCTCCGCAAAGCTTGTAGAAGGAGATGTTTTATTGTATACTAAACCTAAAGGTATAGAAGGTGTACGAGACTTAAAAAGTGCAACTCTATCTGCTGCTGCTGCCATCGATGTCATACTACTCCTGTTGTCGTTACTATGAATTTGCGCTGATATTTTTCGCTTTTTATTGCTGCTCATGTCAATTTAAAACAATGTAACCAAAGGTTCCCGTACCCTACTCAGGAGACCACGCTGCGCTTGAGTACACCACATGTTCGAGAAGGAGCAATGATATTATTATTATTATTATTATTATATTGTTATTATTATTATTATTATTATTGTTATTATTATTATTATTATTAATTATTATTATTATTATTATTATATTATTCATTTTTTTATTATTATTATTATTATTATTATTATATATATAACTTTATATTAAACTACATAACGTAGTATAGAGCTAAAGCTATACCGGTGTTAAGAAGACGGGATTATTATTATATTATTATGCCACTGTATGATAATTAACGAGGAAGAGAATAGTTGTTATACCGTATATTATTTTCTTACTCCATTAATTTATAATTTTTTAAATATATTTTATATACATTCCCACTGCCCCGCACCAGTTATATTATCAATTCAATTAACGTTGTAATGACAATACTATACAAAGTAATAATATCTGTAGACCTGTAGTTGCAGTTTAAAAGTATAGTAAATTGAATAGTAGCTATTATTTTTTCACGACAAAAAAAATAAACGACAAAAATATCATCAACAATCATCCCTTTTTTCTAGCTAGGTGCCTAGAACAATATCATTGGAGGTTGAGAGAAATATTATTTTTTTTTCATGCTTATCACTCGTCCAAGCTTTACTACACTTTTAAGTGATTTAAATTTATTCTCAGTATATGATGTTGAAAAGTTTTTATCCAATTGCATGATGATACTAGAAAGATAAAATATACATAAAGTCATGTTGTGGCAGTGTTTGTATGTTCGTTAGAGATATTGTAATTTGTTAAGAAACAAAGAGTGCAGTAGATACTTACGACGTTGCCCAACCATATAGCACGTATGCACCTTGTGATATTTTTTCGATTTTGTCTCCATCAATCGATTTTATTTTTTCTTTGGCTGCACTTAAATGTTTTTTTGTTACCTGTTTTGGTGTGAATTGAGCAATTTTTCGTTTTAACGATTCTCTGCCCGTCTTTCCCATTTTTATACGAACTTCTGCCCATGTATCAACTTCATCTACGTTACATCCTAGCAAGAAAAAAGTAGCTTGCATTGCACTCATTACAAAATCATGAGGAGTTCCAAAACTTCTTACTTCAGCAAGCGTTTTAGAGTTTAATTTAAGTACTAATTTCCTTAGTTCCCCTGCCTTTTTCAGACGTTCCTCAAGTTTTTTTAATTCAAATATTTTGGCCTGCAATTCTGGCGTTGGTAAAAGACCGTCGTTCATAGCATTTTTTACAGACTTTAATGCATCCTGGACTTTTCTATATTGGTCAAGGTCATCAGTCAAATTACTTGCAACATGCAACAAGTCGCATAATTGTTTTGATTCTTGAATTCGGCGTTTTTCCTTCGCTTCTGCCGCTAATTTCTCTTGGGCTTCTGCATTACCTGCAGTTACTTTTAAATGCATTGTTTCCTGCTTTTTTCTTTCTTCCTCTACTAAACGTGCTTGTTCTTGCTCCATTGCTATTTTCTGTTCTTGTTCTTTCAAAAGTATTGCTTCCTGCTTTTTTCTTTCTTCCTCTATTAAACGTGCTTGTTCTTGCTCCATTGCTATTTTCTGTTCTTGTTCTTTCAAAAGTATTGCTTCCTGCTTTTTTCTTTCTTCCTCTATTAAACGTGCTTGTTCTTGCTCCATTGCTATTTTCTGTTCTTGTTCTTTCAAAAGTATTGCTTCCTGCTTTTTTCTTTCTTCTTTCGAAGCGTTAATACACTGTCTTTTCCGACAATTTGAAACAATCTATATTTATCATTAAGATTCGCACGGTATATTTTTGGCAGTATTCCGGTAGTAGCGTTTGCGATACCCACCAACACTAGGGTAGAATTTACAACACAAATTGAAGACATGTGGTTTGCATTGTTTGCAGCTAGGCACCTACCATATGGCAAACCACAATTACTTTTAACATTATGCACCCCCGATGTTGATAGGACTTCGCACCAATCTTTAGAACGATCTTTATTCTCTAGAAATACAGTATAATTTTCAATTTTAATATAATGTATTTCCCCAAAATTAAATGCTGTTTCCGATGACCAATAATATTTACCACCAATTTTGTAATGGTCCCCAGTCTTTGTGACACCAAATGATTTTTCAAATGGACCAAAAACGTAATCATTAATGTCTAACGTCGCATGTGTTTTGTTGTAAGTAGCGACGATAACATAATTTTTGTTGGGTTTCAATACACTACCAGAAGTTATCATCATTGGAGGACCATAACACATAATGCCAAAATTCACATTGCTATTTCTAGACCATAAATACCAACTGCCACACCCACTATCCATTTGATCCGTACTCTGGCCTCCTAACAGAAGAATTGGGTTTTCTACGTCTCCAATGCTACCGGTTGTGATAGATGCAGTTATTCGTATACTATCTGGCAGTGTATAGGATATTGAAGAAACTTTTGCTGATTTATAGGAACCAATAGATCTATTGTTGGGTAATAATACTGTTTCAAATGGAACAAAAGGTGCTTGCATATGCATATCTTCGCCATGCATATTAAGGTGTCGTCTTCTTGCCCATAAAACTTCTGGATATACTACTATTAAAAGAATTAGCCACACATGCATCTTTAGTGCAATTACATTTGTATTTCCCTCATGCACCATGTTTTATCGAATACACGAATTAGTTACTGAACGAATGAAGTTAATAAATAATGTTAATCCAGCCAAATTGAACAAATAATATTGCAATTTTCCAATAAGCAAATAATTATCAATACTATCAAAAGAATATAATGCGGTTGCTTGCGGGTATATGATTTATTAGATCGTCGCTCTTATATATAACGTTTTCGATACAATGGTCAGTATGTGCGTGTAAACTTGCAACTTGTCACATGTAAACTAGAGTCTACCGATCTTGGACACTTCTTATCTCGAAAAATGTGTTTTTTTAATATAAAAAAAGAAGTTGTTGTTTTTTATTATTATGCAGTGCGAGTCGTTTAGTATGTAAAAAGTCGTTTATGTAAAAATAGTGATATTCCTATGCTATTTTAACATATTATACTTAATAGACTATACATTTTGATAGGAAAGTATGAAAGGAGGATAAAAATCAATCATTTTTGCGGAAATATTTATCATTTTCAGGAAGAAATGTGTGAAAATGTGAAAATGCAAATCACTGAAATACCTATCAAAATACCATAAATTATACTTAAACTGGTAATTAGAATACCAACATTTGTTAAAATAGCACGAGGAGCGTAAATAATTATTTCCACTTATAATTTTGCACACATGGCCAGATGGCTAAAAATAGAAATTATTATACGTACATGTAACGAATGAAAAGTCACCCCTTTTTCCTATTCACAAACCGATGCCCGATGCTCACCTTTTCCTATTATAGGAAACTGTACTATATACTATGGTATATATTATTACATCATAAAAAGTACATATTTTATACTGTATACACTATAAGAGTCCTATATCTGATTGGTACACCTTAGTCACAGGCCTATTAATTTCTTGGTGGCGTGCACCATATCAACAGAAGCTTAAAATCATCGATGTACCTCCCTCGGTACTTTCTTCTTGAGTCTTGAGGATGTATTGGTACTCACAGTAAGATCGATTCAAGGTATGATAAAAAATAAAATATACGCGCGCATAAATATTATTATTATTTTTATTAAAATATTAATTTTTTCGATATATAAAAAACTAAAATGCATAAAATAACTTTATCATTTTACGAGAATTATTATTTCTGTATTTTATGCGTTTACTTTGTTTAATTGTTTTGTATTAATGCTACCATTGTTACTGTCGTTTGCATTAGACGCGAGAGGTTGTTGAACTAATGATATGCCTTGTTTAACTTTTAAGTGCTGGTTTTGCTGGCGTTGTTTGTTTGCTTTATTTTCTTTGATGATTCTGGCATTTAATTGAACATTTGCATTTGAATCATTTCTAGCATCCAAATCAATTTCTGCTGGATTTATTGGATACTGAGATAGTTGTAATTTAGATAATTTACCTTCCTTTGCACGCCGTATTGTACGATTGTGGTAATAACGATTTTCAAGTGGGTCCATCCCACGTTCTTTAGCACCGTATACAGCCCAATATGGTGTTTCCGCCATATAATCTTCTGCTGTAAACGTAAACTCGCCATTGGAATCCTTCCATTTTCTCCATAATGCTGAAAATTTTGGATAATCAATCCAAGTGTTCCACTTTCCATTTACCTTGTACGACGTTTTTGCTAATAAAACTAAATTGGAATGTTGATGCTCACTGCAAATTTCATATTTTGCATAATTATTATTTTCATTACCATCATCTTTATTTTCAAATTGTTGCGAAGTTTTTTGTCTAACTTCAGCATCTTCGTTAATATATTTACATAAATCAGAGGCAAATTCAACAACTTCTTTATGAAATGGAACGTTTTCAAATGTCAAATCAGATGCATCGGATTTCCCGCAAAATGTTACAGATTTGATTTCAATAAAATCTGGTTGGCCCAGTGCTACTAGACTACTATATTCTCTGACTTCGTCCATATTATGCTGTTTCACCAATGTTAAACGATACACCGTTCGTTGCTTCTTGCGCTTTAAACTACGTAAGGAAGATTGAAAACGCTCCCAAAAATCTTTAAATAATGGTCTATCAACCTTTTGCAGCGATTCTTTCGTAGATGCGTCGATTGATACGTACAATTGTGTAACTGGGCATAAATTATCAATGCACTTTGGAAATTGAGCATTTGTAACCAAAAATGTGGAAATATCACGTTTATGCAATTCATCTAGCATTTCATTAATACGTGGGTACATAATTGGTTCACCTACTAAACTTAATGCACAATGACGTACTGTACGTGCATCTGCCAACCGTTCCTTTTGAACACCTGGAACACCTTTCATTTGTTTCACCATTTGGTCGTGCAAAGCTAATGCCTCCCGTACAATCATTTCAGGTGCATCCTGCTTCCATCTCCATGAGGTCCCTACTGGATTCTTATGGTGTCTCCAGCAAAATGTACATTTATTAGCACACGCTAAACTAGGAGTAGCTTCCATGCATTGGTATGATGTAATACCGTAACATGTATGCTTATAACATCCACCACGTCCACGTAATTGATTTTTTGTCCAACGACATAATTTCACTGCGCTGTGAGTACCAATAATTTTATACCCTTCTTTCGTCAGGGATGCACGTTGGCGTGGTGTTACCATTTCTGCTAAATTATTTTTTTGCTCTGCCAGCAAACTATCTTTTAAGCTTTGCTTTTGTTCCAACATAACTCCACCCATATCTTCAATGTCTAAGACACCACTACTTGCTTCTACAAAATAATCATTTAATTTATCTTCCTCCGTTTCAGCAATGTTTTCTATATTCAAACTTTGGTTGCTCACATCTACGTCTTTTTTGTTTTTACCAGCATTGAATTTTTTAGCAGCATTTTTTTTTGCGTTGTATTTCTTTTTATCTTTGCGGCTTACTTTTCTCTTTGCCACAGGTTTTTTGCCGCTACTTGTCGTATTATTTGCATTTGGTGATGCTTGATACTGTGAAATTAATTTTTCAACCCATAAATCATATTCTGCATCCATATCACCAACTGAATCATCAGCTAATCCGACTGATATATGACCATCTTTACTGCTATCGGCAAACAAATCAGACGCACCTAAGCGTCGAAGAAGGTAAGCGCATTTTTTTGCAGGCAAACAGAAAGTTTCCGTGTCATATGCCGTGCTTCCAAGTCCATAGACAGCTGCACCAGCAAGTTCACTAAGAGCCGTTTTACTACGACGAAAATCATTTGCTGTATCTTCTAAATATTCCATGAAATGCTTTGCTGTCTCTGGTGGTGTGCCACCAGTCCATGTGCTTAGGATAACAACTAATGCATGATTTTCTGCGGCTGCAATTTCATAAATATTCTCAGATTCGTACGTGCTCAGGTCATAGTGATTTGCGATATTTGCACGTGCAGTGCGGTTCCACGTTGCTTTTAGTTTTTTTGCTAAAGACGCTGCGGTCCCAGTTGTTGTTCCGTATAATATAGTTAATTTTGGAAATGGTATCTTTTTTCCTTCTGCAGCATGGCTTTTACTCTTATTGCCCCCTAATAGAAAAAGTAATTCAAAAATGTAGATAAAACAAAATGCAACGATAATTGGTATTACATTTTTCCAAGGCGCTGGTATGTTTTCGTGATAAGCTGTAATAGCAGTTTGAAATATCTCTGGGAGCACATTATTCTTACCAGCCTCTGTTGACAATGGAATCGTATACTTCAAAGCTATGCCCAATGCAACGGCTAATAAACTTCGTAGTAGTCGACTACGAGTACCGAACATTTTTCGTGGTCTACTTCTTATAAATGTTGTACTTGTGCAGCGTGACGAAGTTGTACGTATGCATTTCCCGGTATACTCACAATGAAGGAAATGTTCTTCGTCCAACATGAAAGTAGATATTAGTGTATTATTATTAATTTATTATTATTATTATTATTATTATATTATTATTATTATTTATTATTATTTATTATATATTATTATATATTTATTATTATTATATACGGTAATTATAATATTAATAATAATAAAACAATAATATATTTCAAAATTTATTATTATTATACACACAACACGTGTTATTATAATTATATTTTTATTATTATATTATTATTACGCAAGTATTATATAATTATGGTTATGTTAATTTATTATTATTATTCGCGAAACTTGACACACGCGATGGAAATAATATACTTTTACAATAATAATACGTTGTATTGGAAAGATGTTTTTTTTCTAATTGTTATCAGTTTTGCAAAATGAATACAAAGAATACAGGTCATTGTTTAAGGATTGAAACATTCAACGCATTTCAATTACAATTGATAGCTTTCACATAATACATATTTATAAAATATGTTCATATAATTAAGTACGAATGAAGGTACACTACAAATACATTCCAGTAGCTAGGGAGCTAGGGATAAGCTTTTTTAACAATAGAAAATGCAATTATAATGTTCACAAAACTCCGACGAAACCTCCTTAAACAATCAGAATTGTGGCAGATTCCTTCATTGATTGGCCACCATTGAATGGTAAAATATTATAACTTGGTTTACATAGCTAGTACTTTCGTAGTGTAAGGAGCACTGCTGTCAGTACGTGGTAATACTATTGCAATATAGTATTAGTTTGTTAAATGTTGAAGAACAAAACAACCTTAAATTTGTTAAAAAAAAATAATAATTTTTTATTATATAGTAAATAATAATAATAATAAATCCTAAAACAGTTTTGTTACTTGTATAGGAAACTTAGTATTATTATAATATAATAAGAATAATGTTTACTAATATTTTACTAATAACTTTTAGCTGTGAAAAGATGCCTTTTATATAATCGCTATATACTTGTTACTTGCTATGATTGCCATACAACATGCATAACATGCTCGTCGTCGCCTCGCATGTACATTCCTGCGTGTGTATCATTAAAACACGTCTTATTATTGTAGTATATTTCCCAAAGATGTGTGTAATAATTATGTAATGCTATTTCCCCATAATTCCAAATCTGTAATATATTATAATATTACCCAATTCAAAATCTCCGAAATAGCAGGTGTACAGC
>Ga0099797_101359_pt1 | contig 13094 bp, 1 predicted proteins | sample Uncmet_Sort48C_1_FD_89871 | JGI IMG/M metagenome (GOLD analysis project Ga0099797, IMG submission 89871) | Marine eukaryotic communities from CALCOFI LINE 67, Pacific Ocean - C012_Sort48C_1 | ecosystem: Environmental > Aquatic > Marine > Oceanic | place: Pacific Ocean: Monterey Bay | collected... | reverse complement strand
GGGAAGACATAATAACCAATACCGGGTTCAAGGTGTTCCTTATCTATATTAAATTCATTCGCGTATAAACCAAGGGTTTTAGACGTAATACCCTTTAGAAGAGATCCATCTAATAGACCCGAGAAAGAAGACGAATTAAGTTTTAGCTCAGCGTTCTTTATGACAGGAAGCGCATCCCGGGGATGCATTTCCGAATCCTGGAACTTCACAGCTATAATTAGATGAGAAGCATAGATAGATAGATGATCTAAATCAACGGTAACAGCCTGATCTGGGAAAAGCTTTGGAATCTGCATATTTACATTCTGAGTCATCTTAAGACGCTTGGGGACACCATTTGGCATATTCTTCATCTGCTCACGCTCTTCGTTACACATAATCATATGCTGAGCAAATAATTTTGTAGATAGAGTTGCGTTTGGTGTCCATGCAATGGGTACGTCAGAGGTACATTCACCTAGACTAGAGCTAAATACCTCGTTGGCGGTTACACCAGAAGTATTGAAAACATCATTGAAGTTATTGTAAGTAACCTTAACCTTAACATTCTGATGGGGGGCCGCGGCCATAAGATAACCATCTTCCGACTGCTGAGTGAAATTCTCGAGATGTGGACCAATAGACTTAGTAATCATTGGAAGAGGGATAAAAGCCTGATATTTAGTACCGGGTAGCCATGTAGGAGCACCTCTGGCTTCACGCTGACCATCATTTCTAACAAACCCCGATGTCTGAAGACCTAGGCGGTTGTAAGAACTCTCGCCTACTTCAGTGGCATTAATAGCAACTAGATCATCATATTCTAGGGTTTGCCAAATCTGTGTACCAACCTGAAATTCAATTCTTTTGATTACCTTAGCAAGTGGGAACCTGTGTTTGGTTGTAAGAGTAGAGTTACCCCATTTACCGTTTGGAGTAGCCGCGCCGAAGATGGCAGCATCATTAGTACCCACATTCCCACCCACACCCTTCTGGATGTTGACAATATCACCCGGAAGAGAATCAAATAAAGAAGTCCAAGGAATAGCCTGCGACGCTTCGACGGGGGGTAGGTTAGCATAATCGTGGGGAATAAGAGTTGCCGTTTCTTCTGCTCTCTGTTTGACCATAACAAGTTCAATTGCCTTCTCAATGGTTAGTCGTCTACCACCGGCTGGTCTCACCCAATCCTCTGTTATGGAGGTGCCGCTGGGATATGGCGACGTCGCGTTGGGATCACCTGAGTTATAAAATGCAACCAACCTAAAAATATCATCCAGTCCTAAGAAAGTCCAATGGTAATTGGTATCGATGGCGCCTTCCAGCGTCCAGGTGCTGTCGTGAGTGCCATTCAATTTAAAATAAATAGGGTTAGATAGCGAATTAAAGGCGACGCGGGCGCTGGGATTGGAAGAGGAAATAACAGGAATGTAGCCGTTGGCATCAAGATTGAGTAGTAGAGAATTAACGGAAGACTTACTGATCGACGGCTTGGTGGCTCTTCCCCACGCCCCATGATCTGTATTGGTAATCATAGTGTGTGGCACAGCGTCTCCGCTGGGAGATGGTTTATTTAAATCAACTGTTACGGATAAATACATGTCGCCTACGCAATCTACGTCATTATTTACAGTGAAAATCTGGCTACCACCCCACGATGCATTTCTTCCCGAACCCGAGGTTGGAACCTCCATCGTAGACGAACCATATACAAGCTGACGTACCGTGTCATTATCGTTCCAATATACAGATGTTACATCACCCGATGAAGAGTCGTTGATTTTATTTGTAACAGCAAGACCCTGGGTCCCACTTCCATTATACGAAGCATGAGCAGCTACAGCTCCAGACATTTTTATTTAATATACAAATATATTTTTTTTTTAAATTAAATTCGTATATTAAATTTACTAAACCTGTTATATTAATAAGCTATAGTTGATAACCCATTTTTATAAGTAACATTAGATTGACCACGAACTGTTATGTTTATTTCAGTATTTTCTGCTAAAATTGCATTAGTTATAGTTACATCAGATGATTCAAAAAACAACTCTAACCTTATTGTATCAAAATTACTAAACTGTACAGATGACCCTCCTAAAAATTTACCAGATAAAGGATATACATAATTACCCCTAGATGGATCTAAATTATCTTTATCAATAATGTATTCATTGCTGTATATACCCAGTGTTTTATTTAAGATTCCTTTCATCATTCCAGAATCTAATTTAGAAAATGGTTTTGAATTTAAAAATAATTGAGCCGTTTTTAAATATGGAGAGAAAAATATAGTCTTATATTCTATGTTAATTATAAGATGTGATGAGTATATAGATATAGGATCTAAATCTATATTAACCCTAGTGTTATTATATATTGTTAAAACTTTAGTATTTATACTTTGGGTTGTGTTTATTTTTTTTATTATACCATTTGGTGTATTTTTTAATTTACTTAGTTCATCTTTATTCATGATCATTTTTTTACCAAACATCTTAGTATTAAAAGAAATATTAGGTTTCCAAGCTTCTGGAAAATTAGTAACATATAATCCGGTTCCAGAAGATTGTCCGGTTGTTTTGTAGCGTGCACCATCCTCGATTGAAGAACTAGGATTACCATTGGAATCTATTCCATCCTCTATTTTAATTGTAGTATGTGGAACAGTGTATATAGGTGCTGTATACCCCTGCATGGCGGATACATTATTTATATCCCATATTTTTTCTAAATCGTTGTAATAAATTCGTACTTTAAAATTGAAACTATCAGTAAGTCCTGATAGAAATCCATTTTCATTACATTGAGTAAAATTGTTAAATCTGGACTGTAAAGAACTTGTAAACGCGGGAATTGGGATAGTTAAGTCGTATTTTTTACCAGGAATCCACCTTCCACTGGATTTTGCCTGTCTTGTACCGTCATTTCGCAAACTACCCGAAGAATTAGATCCTATTTTATTGTATAGACTTTCAGGCATTTCTGTTGAATATATAGATAAAAGATCAGAATATGTTATAGTTTGCCAAACCTTTTCATCTACTAAAATTTCAATTTTTTTAATGATGTTCAATAAAGGGAATTTAACTTTTGATTTTAAATCAGAGTCTGCCCATTCTGGTCTTTGATAATCTCCTCTAAGAGGAGGATAATGGGCACCATTAGGTACAGACGCAAATTGTTTATCCCATCTTATAGGATCTCCTATATCAGGCAAATCCACAAAATCTGTAATGTCGTGATTTAATCTTCTCTGTGCATCATTTACAAGACTGTATCCATCAGTATAACTCATTGACCTGGAATCGATGTCTTTTTTAGGTGGTGGTGTTAGAGTTTCATTATGTTTATAGCTACTTAAATTAAATACATAGGATCTTCCAACCTCTTCTTCCGTTTCTCTAAGGTGGGAACGACCAGTTGTATCAGCTAATAATACAGATGACACCGGATCTCCGTCTTCAATAACAGCTGTTTCTCCCTCTTCATGTATAGAGTATGCCGCTGTCATTCCACCGCCTGGATACCAATCAAGCTTTTCCTGAATCTTACCTATAGTAGACGTTAAAGGAGCACCGACTATTATACGGGTTCCATCTGCATTTACCGACAAAGATGTTCCAAATCCATCCGCCGTTCCTTCGTATATACCATATTTCCCATATGTCCCAGGCCAGGATTTTTTATCCGTTTTATTTCTTTCTCCGCTGCTAGCGTCCAATGAACACATTAGTTTCCATCTTTCATAATATTCATTACTTGGAGCAACATTATCATATACATAAACTACCCCATTTGATTGTCTCTGTCTTTCAGATCTAATTCCTAAACCAGCCTCAGAACCAAATTTTTTCCAATCAGAAACCCCGGTTGCTCCATCTTGAGTATCATAAAATGATCCTCCTAGATTTTTCAGATAATTAGCGTTTATATCTTTCGACTCTTCTGAACCAGGTTTTACACCCGGGGCGGATAAAAGATCTCTATTCTTAAAAAAGTCTAATCTGTTACTACTATAAACTCCAATATCGTCTGTTATATTAATTCCTTTTCCCATATTAGGATGGTTTTGACAATAATAGTAAAGCAAAGGTAAACCAGTATTTGTAGTTTTGTCTATTCTAGGCACCTTGATTGTTGTTTTATAATTTACAGTGTCAATTGTAACATCGGTAGTATAATCTATTCCACCACCATGTGTACCATCTGGGCTTATAGAAAACTTAAATGGATGGGTTGAAGCTAAAGACCAGTCAAAAGCGTATGTGGAGCCTTCTTCTAATTTAAGAAATGGATTTTTATCTCCATCTATGTAATATTTATTACCATAACTAGTTGTTTTAGATGTTATAATAAATGTTTTTATTACAGGGTCGTTTCCTGTGCTTATGTGTAACTCCGCACCTAAAGAGAAAAACATCCCGTTTGCATAATACCAAAGTGTTGCCGGTGTAGAATCTGTAACTGTTATAGTGGTTGTCAATTTAGTAAGATCATAGGACACATCATCTGTGTAATCTGTACCTTGATGCCAAATAGGCGCCGCATTTGGGGGAAATTCTATACCATATATCGTCGAAGATATTTTAAATTCCATCAGCGGCACACGAGACCAGTCGAATACATAAGTGAAACCTGGTAATAAATTTAAATTTGGTTGTTGTACCCCATCGATATGATATGCATTGGTAGTACTTGGAATAGTAACAATGTAAGTTATAACATTATCGAGACTTTTTACCTTATTAGTGATGTCTCTTGTGCGGGTTTTTAATATAGGAGTGTCACTATCAAAACCATACGGTGAAGAAATTACTAACCTTTGACCAGAATCATCAAATTCCATTGAAGATCCGGCAAATGAATTTTGTGGACCACGGATAGAATCTTGATGTCTATAGCCAAAAGGCATACTCACGTGTGGAAAATAGTCTACTACAATAACTGTTTCTCCGCTATTTGCTAAAAGAGTTGAATATGCAAATCTACTCCCGTCATAATTAATAGCCACTCCTATACCCTGTCTTATACCACCTTTATCAATATGTACTTCTGCAACCCATCTCTGTTTTGTATCGTCTTTTCTGTAATAAGCAATTCTAGAAGATTTACTGTCCCCTACTATATAAGAATTCCCGTCACCACTCAATTTTATAGCACCCCCTTCTACTGGTTGTCCTGAATTATAATTAGTTACATATGGGTCATGTGCGTAAGTATTTGGTATCCATTCACCTCCTCGCACAGCACCAGCCGCGACGGCACCCGGGTACCAGTACCAATCAAAAATCTGTACATAATTGTCGGGGTTAGGGTCCTGACAGGGATCTCCTGAAGATTCTAATGCAGATTGCATATTAAATGTATCCCATATTTGCACTGAGTTATCACCCCCTCCGATTGCAAATCTTGTCCCATCGTGTGAAAATTTAAGTGAATTAATAGCCTTAAGTGTGTATCCTTTTCTTCCATAAAGGTAATCGGAGTTGGTAAAATCTAATTCAGGGGTAGTCCTTAATAATATATTAGGTTGTGCAGCAGGGTCGGTGTTGTAATCATAAGGGTCGGGAGTTGTCGTTATCGGAGAGCCGTATACCCAAAGCTGCGCCGGATTACTTGATCCAACTATGATAAGATTTTGCACTCCACTCCAATCAAGCGCTGTTACTGGTGCCTGGGGAAATACACGCGTGCCGTTTACGTTTAATGAGACGTCTATGGTATCAGTACAAGTTACACTATTGTTAGTTACTGTCCATATTTTTATATGATTGTCGTCTGAACCACTTACAAATCTGTCTCCAAGGCTATTCCAGCGAACAACGTTCACTTTTTCTGAATGACCTCCATTACCTATCATACTGGAAGATAAATCAAAATTCCATACTATCACATTATGGTCATCTGATCCAGTTACTATAGGATAATCATGTGGAAAAGGGTCACAATATGCACAATCTATTGTATTAACACTTTGTGTATGAATATTACCAGATGTGGGAGAGGTTTCGACTTGAATAAAATCGTAATCCATTCTCTTTACAGTTGTATCTGAAGAAGCGGTGAATATATAAAAACTATTGGGAGATATAGCAATGGAATTAATTGAATCTGTATGAACATCGGTTGATGCTTCTATCGTTGGAAAATTAGCTATATTACTATCAACCGAAACTCTAACTAACATTTCTTTCTCACGGAAACCACCTGAAATGGCCACTGTTGTGGTTTGTTTTCCCGCAGACGCAGCAACTACATAACTATTATTAGGAGCCCATGCAACAGCTTTATAAGGAAATTTAGCATTGATCCCCCAACTTTCTTGCAAAAATTGTTCCTGAACTATTTTTCTCCCATGATAAAATGGGCGACGATAATCATCTAAAGAAGTTATATCCCAAACAGAAACTTTATAATCATCTGACCCTGATATTAACTTTGAGTTATCTGGAGACCATGCAACTGAATTAACCGGTCTACTATGACCTTTATATACAAACCAGGGTTCTCCTCCATAAACACCTTTTCCTTGACTTCCTCCCAATTGAGTCAAAGCTATTCTATTACCATCTGCAGATAATGAAAGAGTAGAACCAAATTGAGAACCAAAAATATAACCAGGAGGAAGATCCCCTTCGTGTACATCGGTTCGAATGGCTTTCTGTACTTGCCAAAAAGAGTCTAGGCGTGTCGTCCTGGATGCTACATATGTCTGATGTAATCCAAAATCACATCTATCTACGAAGTTCCATTCTTTTGTTTGGGTATTATAATCATAAGTATTGAAACCTTTGTTAGGTCCTCCAGCGTCGCCTATGACAATACGATTTCCATCTGAACTAAGATCTACATGTTGCTTATAACCATTAGATACATTCCACATGTGACCTCTTGGATATTGACTTAAATAATTATTTGAAGTTCTAAAAATTTTACTTAATTCCCATGAATCATTATTTTGATTTCTTTTATAAACTCTCACAAGACCCGGTCTTCTCACCCTACCAGAAGTTCCGTCTGGTTTAGCAGCTTCAAATTCATCACCGTACATTCTACCCTGAGATACTGCGTATGTATTTCCATCTCTGCTCATAACCGTACAGTATCCATTATAATCTGATTGATAAAATACCAAATTATCCGGTCTTTTAGGAGGGTCTTCTACTGGTTCTATTTTTTTTACATAAGGAATTGAAGTGTTATCGGGTATGGTTATATTATTTAAATGCTCCGATGGTACATTTGGAAGATTTCTTTGTGCTGGAGTTAGCGGTGTATTTAAAGAAGTGTTATTATTGTAATAATCTACGAGATTATTTATGTCCTGTCTAGTTAAATAAGAGATAAATAAATCACTGGCTAGGATTCCTTCGGAACTATAAATACCATAAGTACCATCCGATTTTAAGCCGATGTATTCCGTTCCCATTTTTTTTATTTCCTCTGAATCAGAGTAACTTAAATATCTATCCAAATAAGAATATGAATAAGGGTTTAAAGTGGGGTGCTCATTGTATTCGATGAGTGTAGGCGATATAAGATTATCATAACCTTTCTTATTTGGTATTGTACTTAGAGCTGGAAGACCTTGAAGGAAATTAAGAGAGATGTCATTTAAAGTTTTTAGACCTACTGATGTGGCAGGATTTAAGGGATCTCCATCTAAAGTCATATTAAATAAAATAGAATTATTATTACTGTCTTCGGTAATGACATCGACGTAAGTAATAAACCCTGTATAAGTTCCATGATTTCTATAGGCGGCGTACAATTTTATAGATTTTGTAAAATTGGTCGCATATTCGGGTCCTTTTTGTATAAGTTCATTAAGTGTGTAAACTGAAGTAGGAATTTTTATTTTTAGCCTTAGAGTCCATATAGAACCCGGTCTATTAGAACCTATTGTTTGCATACCGAAATTCCCCTGTATATTATACCATTTATCTGGTCTCCATGGTGCGGCTTCATGAATATTATCTGTTTGTGAAATTTGATCCCCCCAAACACTTAGATCAAATTTAGCAAATACTGACTCAGGGGTAGGATCACCTTGAAGGACAAACTGTGGACCTATAATACCATTAGCTTGCACATTTCTACTATAATTCAATAACTCTCGAAGTACTAGTAACCCATTTCCTGTTGTTGTATCTATTGTGAAGATTACTCGAAGTAATATTCCTGGGTCTGGTGAAAAAACCGGAATATAGTTGGTTCCGGCTACTGCATAAGTGTATGCCACTGCTTGAGCGGCTTGTTCTGCAGCAGCTGTACGCTGGGCGAGGGTTCCTGTGGCTGCATCGAAGGCGGCATTGTATGCATTTTGTTCGGCGTATTGTAGATAATAATTATGCGTATTTAATAGAGTACCTTCAATCTCATTAGCAAGCTTATTAACTATATTACGTGTAGATGAGACATATTTATTAAGTTCATCCTGAGTTATTTCTCTTCCATCAAACAAATCAGGTTCCCAGAATCTAATTAATAAATGATGCCCGTATATACCGGGAAATGAGATCCCGGCTCCGGGTGTAGTAATATTACATGTTATTAAACTTCTTCCACCAGAAATTTCAAATTTTGGCATAGACTCGTCTGACCATGTATTTACATTTTTTTCTATACCATTCTCGAGTATACCTAAATTAACCCCGTGGTCTATGTAAGAGTTTAAAGAAAGTTTAGATGCCCCAGTATAATGTTTTACGTTTCCAGGCCAATTTTCATAAGGAGATTCCATTTCGTATGTAGATAAGATAGCCATTAAATTTTTAACATATTCTATTCCCAATGTAGTTTCATATTCTTCTAAAGACAGATAATTATAATTAGGGTCACCTGTTAAACTTATGTGTATTATTTCATTTCCAGAACCGCTAGAGGTTATGCTATTACCTATACTAAGAGTACCGGTTAAATTCGGTGGTCTTTCTGTATCGACCATGACTACCCCACCGCTCTCACTACTTTGGTAACCTGAAGTCTTGTGTAGCCAAGGATATTCCGGGGGATCAAAATTGGGTGAATGCGCATAATATAATATACCCCCCCATGTTTTAGAAGGCTGTGGATGAAGTTGTGAGGTAATAGTTCCATCCCAAGGTCCGCTCTTTACAATTTCTTGAGAGAAATATTGAAGGAAATTATAGAGATCTGTATTATAGTTTGTTAGGTCTGTGGGTGTAATAACAGGGCCACCATTCCCGGGTGAAGGTTGTGGACGAGATCCATTAGGATCCCCGTAAAAAGAGGCTGATATTTGAAATATATTAGAATCTAAAGTATCATCTAAATAAGAATTAGGAAATCCTTCTAAATTTATATCAGCCAATTTGGGGTCATTGAGAAGTGTAACTAAAGTAAGACTATTGTCATCTGTTCTAGCGGGTTTTGCAAATTCATCGTCAAAGTTATTTTTCATACCAGTGTGATAATATTTATCCATAACATTGAATGATCTAAATCTATCGACGGATGTTATATAATCTGAATTATTATCATAACAGTTAGACGCAGTTCTTCCCTGTTCTTGTATAACAAATTCCCCAATTCCAATGTCTTTATCTCTCTGTTGAATTACAGACTGATTATCTGTAGGATATAAATAGGTATTCGTTAATGAATATTCATCAATTTTAAATAAATCTGTATCTTTCTTAAGAACATCCTGGATTTCTTCCCAAGCTTGTGCCCTAGGAGCGGAGTCTGGACCTACTCCCCATATTCCTGGTAAATTTACAGCCTCTGATGGGAGACCATAATTATCTATTGCATCCATTCCACCATCACCAAACCTAAAACCCGAACCTAAATCATTTGCATCTGTCTTTAAATGTTTCCATCCATTTGGAAATCCAATATAATCCGATTTTGGGCGTGAATCTCCCTTTTCTACACCTCTTTTATACCACCCCTTTTTTTCGAGCATCGATGAATCTTTTAAAGCTTCTCTGGATGAAGGTTTTTGTAACAATGTAGTTATTGTCCTAGGATTTAATTCAGTATCAAGGGGTGTATCTGGTGTATTAAATTCTAATGAAATAGATAAGTATAAGTCTCCTATACAATCAGTTTTATTGTCTATTGAAAATGTTTGATTTCCACCCCAGTTAGCAGATTTCGAAGTTCCCGATGTAGTTAATTCGCATAATGAAGAACCGTGAATAATTTGTTTTGTAGTGTCATTATTGTTCCAAAATACAGATCTTGAAGCCTCTTCTATTTTATCTGTAGCCATTAAGGATTGAGGACCTGAACCATCATATGATTCTAAAGCTGCATAGTAACCAGCCACCTCTTCTGCCTGTGACATAATATAGTATAGTATATTTTAAATACTTTTAAATAGTTTTAAAAAAGTGTTATAGCAGATATCCCTTTATTATAAAACATATTGGTTTCTCCCCTACACGTTATAGTTACTTTAGAATTTCCGGGTAAAACTAATCCTTCATCTTGTATCCCCCCATTTACATCGAAGAAAAACCTAATAATTACATCGTCAAACCTGTTAAGAGCTATAGAAGATCCTCCAAATGCTTTAGAAGCCAATGGGAAAACATAATACGTTTCTCCAAGATTTTCTTTATCGAATATAAATTCATTTGAATATAATCCTAATGTTTTTGCAGATGAAAGAAGACTGGAAGCTGGTACTTTACCAGAATGTGTTGTTCCGTTTAATGTAAGCTCAGCCTCACTTAATCTGGGTATTTTGTTTGGATTAGTTATCCCGGGAAAATCAAACGATATTATTAGATGAGAGCTGTATATTGTAAATGTGTCTATCTTAACATCTACATATGTATCTCTATAAAGAATCCCCGGAAAATTAGTAAATGATATATTCTGGCTGTTTTTAATTTTTTTATATATCCTTTCGGGTTTATTTTTCAAAAATATTTTTTCTTCATCTGCCATGGATATATACTGTCCGTATAGATTACAAAATAGTTTTATTTTAGGATTCCATGATACCGGGACGTTGCTAATATAATTACCTATTTCATCAGAAGACGTTAATGTATAAATAGGAGCCTGGTAACCCTGATATGCATATACATCGGTTGTATTAAATATATCAGTTACATTTGCATATTCTATAATTATCTTTACTTCTTGTTCTCTTGCTAAACATTTTAAATAACAGTTTTGGTCATGAGAAGTATAATTTTGTAATTTGGAATTTTGATTACTACATAAAAGTGGTATGGGTATTACAGCCTGGTATTTCTTCCCTGGTACCCATCTTGAATCTCCAATTGTTTCGCGTTGACCGTCAGATCTAACAAGACCTGAACATTGTTTTTGTAATCTTCTATAAGCACTTTCAGATAATTCTGTAGCATTTATAGCTGCTATGTCAGAGGTTTCAAGTGTTTGCCAAATCTGCGAACCAACCTGAAGATATACCTTTTTAATTATGTTAGCCAATGGAGTTTTTACTTTTGATTTTAATTCGGATTTAGCCCAATATGGATTAATGTAATCTTCTAAATTAGGGGGGTTCACGGCTTGGTCGGGAACAGTGTCCCACTGTCTTTTCCATGACATAATATTTCCACTATCTAAAGAAGCACTGGGTAAATTAACGAAATCCGTGATGTCATGATTTAATTTTATCTGAGATTCGTTTACTATTTTAAAACCATCTTCATAAGTCATTCTTAAACTACCTGGATTCCTTTTACCTAAGGTATGAATAGATTTATCAGTTCGTTCTATTCCAAAAACATATGCTCTACCTACGTCCCTATAACTTCTTCGGGGATTAGCTATTGTAGTACCTATTGTTGACATATAAGGAGCTCCTGATATAATAGTATTACCATCGCCACTAAGTGAAATAGACCATCCAAGACCTTCTCCTTTACTTCCTCTATAATCTTCACTGCTTCGTACATTATTCCCAGAGTAAACATAATCTCTAGGTTCATAATCATATCCCCCATAAACTGAAAAATAATTAGTAAGAAAATCTATTCCACCATATTGATGCCAAGGTTTTTCCCATGTTGTTGATAGTTCTCCATCATAACGTATACTATTATATAGTGCAATTTTATAAGCAATGTCTTGTGTAATTACAGACTCATATTCACTATAAACTAAAGTTGCATTAGCCCCGTCTGTTAATATTGGAAACTTCGCATCCCCGTTATATATAGTCCTTACTTCGGCGGCGGTAAGACCTCCATCCCAGACACCTATATTGGTAACTTCCCCGTTGATGTATTCCGATACACCATCCCAACCTATATGTGATTGTGTACCATATATCTCCGCTCCATAACCGGTTTCTTCTGGTGTATAATCATGAGAACCAATTAAATTACCATTTACATAGAAACTAATAACGCTACCAACTTTGGATACAATATAAAAATTAGTATCTCCTCTATGAGCCAAAAAAGAACCTAGTTGAGTCGCTACTTTAGTTACAGGGGGATAATATTGTTCATTCATACCAGGAACTGGCGGATAAATGTATCCACCAGTCACGGTTGTTGCAGCCCATGTAGACCCAGCTATTAATATTTGTGGAGCAGAATGAAATGTCACTCCTATTAGATCCCATTCACGATTTGAAGCGGATGTATCGAAGTCCAATGGAATAATTGAAAATCTCCCATATGGACCCGAAGACCCTAGGGTAACTATAGGACCCTGAGCCAATGTAGATGGCCAGTTACCCGTTCCAAAGGTATTAAACTTACACGTAGCTGCAATAGTCATGCTTGTACCAGGATTGAGGGACCCAGACAACTGAGCAGGTGTATTGAAAGATACCGCGTTATTTTGAGGTGGAACAACGGTTACGGTTTCTCCCTGACGACCCCCTCCGGTAGATAAAAACATATTATGAAAATTTTGAGAAGAAGTATGAGAATGAGAATCACCTTCATTTATTTCACCAGTCTCCCCATTTATTTCACCTAAGGGTTCTATCCAGTCGCTACCAACATTATCATATATCTTTATTTTACCTGCCTCTAATTTAGGTCGTTTGCTTTCGGATATATTAGAAGAACTGGTCCATGGATATTCTTTCGATATTTGCTCCTGTTGAAGTCCTAGTAACATTAACTGCGAAGGAAATTCAGGTA
>Ga0099797_101358_pt1 | contig 13095 bp, 8 predicted proteins | sample Uncmet_Sort48C_1_FD_89871 | JGI IMG/M metagenome (GOLD analysis project Ga0099797, IMG submission 89871) | Marine eukaryotic communities from CALCOFI LINE 67, Pacific Ocean - C012_Sort48C_1 | ecosystem: Environmental > Aquatic > Marine > Oceanic | place: Pacific Ocean: Monterey Bay | collected... | reverse complement strand
TAGCCACCTCCCAACCTCCACATGATTTGCGGGACGAAGTCTGTGGCAAGGTCCGTAGCGCATGTCTTGCTTCTCTTTGCGCTGTTGGCTGATGGCACGACGTCCGCTCAACGTAAAAGGGCAAGCGTGCAGTTGCAAGGGAAAGAATTGCAGGGGAATATTACGATAGAAGAGATTGCATCGACCAACTTGGCGTGTACTATCCACTTACAAGAGGCTGTCAGTCCGTCGTACCGATACAAATTTACGTTTTTTCCGCTCGTGTACCCGGTCTTGCAAGACGTCCCCACAGACGACCGCTTGAATACGTTCTATAATGCTTCAGTTCAACCTGGTGTCTTAACGTGGACGTCAACGTTTAACACAACCTTAGGGTCTCTAACCAAAGGAGACTTCAATTCCGTGCTGGGACGCTCAGTCGTCGTCGAGTCGTGCCCTCTACAATTTGTATCTGATATTGTAGATACGATAGAGTGCGAGATGGTCGCCAAGGGTGTAGTCGGACGGATGGCGGATGCAAAGCAGGTTGTAGGGGGTTCGCTTGAGAGTTTTTTCGCCACCCCTATAACGAATGCAATCTGCCTCTTGTCCTTCTCATCGCATCCTACGCTGACAGGGACAATGCTTATCAAACGTAAGCCAGGAGGCGTTGGCCATGAAACCTTGTTAAAAGTTCAGAACATTCCAAATGGTGGCGGCTTGCACGCGTTGCGCATTGTAGACTTTGCTGATTTCGCAACGAATAGAGTTGGTGGGGTGTACGACCACGCAGGGTCGAACCCCGGAGGGAACAAAGGTATGCATGGATTTCCTTGTGCGACGGGCCGACGGATCGGCGACTTAGGGAATGCTTTTAGTGGAATAGACGGAGAGGCAACTTACAGGGGAGTGTTTAAAAGGTCCATCGAATTTACCGAAATCTTAGGGCGGGGATGTGCTCTATATTCATTGCCCGACAAAATCTGTGAAGCAACTGATGATGGATGTTCGGTCCACAATGCGGAACAAACGTTGATTGCCATGGGAGTGATTGGAATTGGTCCCTCAGATGCTCAGCTACCCAGTGTCCAAGGGATTCTCCCTCGCTACGATTGTTCCTCTACAGTGACTCTCTACGGACGTGGTTTTTTGCGGCCATTCAATCCAGAAAGAAAGGAGCTGCAGGGGCTAGTGGAATTTTTTGATGACGCAACATCCGGCTCTAAAGAACTTTCAATGCAGCTACATCTGAGCGGTTTGGCACCCAATTCAACGGCATATTATGGGCTCGGAATCCTCGTTCATGGGGACGAGCGCATGAGCCCGTATGCCCAAGACGGCAACCCTGGTGATTGGGCCCGGTTCAACCCAGGAAAGGTGGAGACTCATGGGCGTCCTCCATACCCTCGCCGAGTCGGTGATTTGGGGAATATTCAGCCGACAGCAGTCGGCCCGGAGGGAACCGTACGATATTTGACCGCTTTCGCCTCTGCGCCGGGGCAGTCAGATTTTAGTGTATCGTTGAACGATGATTATCGATCGATCATAGGAAGGATGTTCGTTGTGTACGACAAACCTGACGATGGCACACAGCCAAACGGTCGGGTTGGGTCTACACCGTTGCTTTGGGGTGTCATAGGTGCAGGAACACCGCCAAAAATAAACGGAGTTGTGGAAGCAAAGAATGATGCCGAAGCCGCGACTTTGCCGCAACAATCGACAAAACTATTGTGTCGTCTGAGACCGACTAAGTCGACATTGGGTGGGGTCTTAGGGAACGTCACAGGTACCATCAGAATGAGCCTCGGCATCATGGATAAATCATTGACGGTGGATGGTGCTTTTGCAAACCTGGCCGTGTTCACCCCGTACCAATGGCTGCTGTATTCAAAGGGAGACGAACGTGGCGAAACCTTTATGGGACGCCCATGGGGGCTAAGTACGCTGCAAAAGGGCCCAGTACCGTCGTGTTTCAAAGCGGGAGAAGTTGGTTTCGGCTCTGCCAGTGAAGGCAATTTTGGGATTTTTGAGTCGTCCGCGTCAAACGTTTTCGTGAGCATCGAGCAGCAAGATGTTTCTATGAGTGGCCTGGGAAAGTACGTAGGCCGCTCTTGTGCAATAGCCCAGTTAGACAGAGATGGCCAATCCGAACCGTTGCTGATCGCTGCTGGCATCGTAGGAATCGTCTCCTCGAACTTTGTGCCCGCGGCGCAATTGAGTGCGACAGAATCCTTCTGGGCTTCTGCCTCCCAAGATATGCGTTGCAACGACACCGATAACTATACTATGGCCACCATGAAGACTGGTGTGGAGAGAACATTTGTTGGTGCTGACGACGCGATTTATTGGTATATTGGTGTCACTTTGACAGTTGTTGCACTACTTGTAGGCGGCGTGGGGATGCGGTATGGGTTCAACGAGGCGCTGAAGTTGAGCACGGAAGGTCCTACGGGCGCATCGACCATCGATGATGGCCCTCCTCCACCACCAGCACCAAAAGAGGACAATAAATCTCGGCTCTTTCAACATAAAGACTCGGTGGTCACCATGAACCCATTAAATCAGCATAGCGAGAAAAAAACGAGAGGCAGGCCGTTGCCTAAGCACCCTTCGAAAAAAATATTGAACAGCAAGACGACCAGCTTTTACAACCCTTCACGTTTGGAAAAACACAGGTCCCGACGTGCTGTGAACAAAATCACTGTTCAATCGATGGCAAGCATAACCGGCGCGAAGGATCGTCATGGGCGTACGCTTGCTAATATCCCAATCCGCGGTAAGTATGGGATGAGCCAGGTTGCCATTGGGGCTCCACCGCAAAAGAGAGTGCTGCCCACACACCCTAGTCGGAAGAATATGAAGGGGAAAGGATCTTCACATTCGTATATGCAGTCGGAGACTTCTTTTCGAGGCGAGTTGGATTCGATTGAAGAAGCACCCATACAGAAAAAACAAAGCCATAGTGCGATGGTCAAAAGGGCAGCCGAGGTGAGACGGACACAGTTGCAAAAGGCAAAGCGCCTGAGTAAGGCTGTTCCTCTGGAATCTTGGGACCAGTTAAAAATCGGTGTACGGTCCAGTCTTGTCGGCTTTGACCTGGATGACATGACTGGAGACATTGATCTCGACGATAGTGACTACGAATACCAAAGTGAACATGAAGATGATCTGGTCCCTAACGTGGAGGTAGATTCTGAAGGAGGAACTGCGATTGAGATGACGGGAATCATGCATAGCGTGAAGGAAACGGTAGAGAGTGGAACAGGCAGAATTGCTACTATATAAGAGCAGAGAGCATCGGATGATCATGATTAATTTCCATGTATGTGACGAACATTTCTAATGCTATATATTAGTTTTATATGATGATGATAATATATTAAAATTATAGTTAAGGCTGTATTTAATTAAACGTTTTCTGTCTCAAATATCAATAATATAAGCGTTCTCCATCGCTATTTTCTTCCATAAAAAGCGTCCTTTTGTAACTAAGCGTTCACAATCAAGAATGGTCCTATTCAATTTTGGATTTTTTTCCTTTCAAACTTTTGATCAGTACATTGAAAGCATCTGTATGTACGGGAAGATCTTCATATTATGGTCATATGTGAGTTGTCTTTTTCGGGCTCTACACTCACCGAGTTACTTATTGGCATCACCTTCGAAGATTTTATGACCTCTGGTAAACCATCCTCTTCCTCCGATGCTTCATCTTCCATTGATTTTCTTGGCTGAATGATGCCACTTTCTGCTAAGTGAGTCACTTGCATCTCCGTTATAACCATCACATCGCACTTTGTCAACGCAATGTATGCCACTGGAGGCCCTTGCGTTGATTCAGATTCTTCTGACGGCAGGAAGAAGACATGTTCTCCAAGGGTCGTTCCAGAACTTAACGTTTCTTCAAAGATGCGCGTGCTTAAAATTTTTCTGGTATCTTCGCCTTCTTTGTGTTCCACCTTTGCGAGGTGTCCAGTCATGATTATTGCGAAAATATGTATAGGCTCGCTTGCAAGAACATCGCCAACATTCAGTCGACGTAATTTCATGCGATTCAAAACCTTTTTGATTTCGCTTTTTGGGAGTGTTGATAGAGAAGGCACCTTGTCCTCCAAAGTGTAGCTATCGTTGATGTCATCTCGGTATCGATTTATGCGCGTCTTGCATCGTGGTAATGCGAAGTAAACTGCCACCGCAGTCATGAGAGGCACGCTAAGATTAAGAGCGATCAAAATCATGCCCAAAACGCTTTTTTCTACACCCCCGCCACCATCGTCAAGTAATATAGCCATCCCTACAATTAAAGTCAATTGAACTTGAACCGTGGAATACATTTGGAGCAATTGATCCTTCTTGTCCATAAAGGGTTTATAATACAACAGGATAACCAGGTATACGACTGCAATTAAAATTCCAATCATGACTTGCGCTGAGCTTCCTGGCGCCACCATCACCATAGCACCGGTTAACAACATCTTTTTTGTCATTTCAATGGCCTCAAAATACCAAAATTCTGGTCGGTAATACTGATACAAGCTCCCGTATACTCGTCGTAATTCTGGATGATTAGAATCCCAAAGCTTTTTTCTATGTCGATACAATATGGCAGTGGACAAGAGAGGGATTCCCAGCACGTAGACTCCAACGAATACAATGGCCCATGGCACCGTTCGTTGGTGCTCCCCAGTATGGCACGGGATAGATAGGTCGGCAAGTAGCCATTCTCCTTCCTCGTCGAAATATTGACATTTAAATACGCGAAAAATTCGGTTCACCAGTCCAGGATACATGAGAAATATGGTAAAAATTAAAGTCTTCACGCATTTTTCTATGATGCCGCTAAGGTTTGGACCGCATCGCCTCATTGTAAAGCGGTGAATAACGTAGCAACTGACTGCGCTCAAGGAGATCACAGTCATGAGCAACGGCAACGTGCCCATGTGCATGTAAAATGAATATAAATACGTTCCTTGAAAGTCGCATGGGTCCACCGTAGGCATATTTGGGAGCAAGCTTAAAAAATCGATGTTTATCGATTTCATGTCAGCCAACAAGTCGACAAATTCCTTAGGCCACGGTATGTCAAACGTAACATCCAACGCAGACGTAATTTGCATATATCCAAGCAACACCCGAATGTGGCTCCATATTTCTGCGAGAGCAGTGGTGATATTGGCCGATTGTTTCTTCTTTTTCCGGCGTCCTCTGGTGCCACCAGCAAGATCGTCCATTACACCTTGCATCTCTCCTTCGACAGTCGTTGCAACCTGGTCTTCCGCAAAGTCGAAAATAGTCTCTGCCTGTGTCAATGTTATCCCGGTATTTTCCTTTCGACGGTTTAGTCGAGCACGTATATGAACAGCACTTTTTTTCCCAGCAGCTGCTTTTGCCGCCATACTTACCTTTTTTCGCCGCAGCCTCTTCAATTGCTTCATGTGCTTTTCATGATACAAAAAATATATAATTAAAAACATCGATAGCACAAAGCTGCCAAAAATGGCCGCGTTAGTATAGCCCGCTGACGATCCCGTTCCTGAGCATTTATAGCACGTGGCAGTAACCGGGTCTCTTTCGTAATCTTTTAGGCACAAAGAACAAAGGACGCCCGTATTATTATCTGCGCATTGGTCTGACACCGAAGTATTTATCGGACCACCAGAACAATCGTCTGGGTTGTCACACGCATAAAATTGAAGTGACGACGACGAAGTTCTCCAAAATCCAGACAAAGTTACGAGGGTCGTAACAGTCGTTCCAACCGTTGGACAAGAAGCACCAGTGGGGCAAGGTTTGCAAACTTGCTTTCCATTTTCTTCGAAATAATTGGTCTTGCACACGCAGTCAGACAAATTTGCAGCGCCGATACGAGGACCAGTGGAAGTGAATGGTTTCTTTATTTCACATTGTTCGCAATTTGCAAGTGCTGTCGACCCACTCGTTGGCCCATAGGTATTAGAGGGGCAAGGTGTACACTTTTGCTGCCCTTTTTCATCCTGGTACTTTGCTGTCCTTAAGCGACACCGTGCTCGACTCTCCATACATCCCACCGCCATATCGATTAGCAATGTTTTCGACGAGTGAAGAGTCCGTTACAGATAAAAATCCTGCGTAAGAAAAAATCGCCCCACCGTCTCCCGAGATCGCACTGTTTGAGAGGAATGTCGTATTCATTACATCAACAAACGTGGTTATCGCGACCTGGAACCGTCAATCGAAGGGATGGGCTTGGGGACCCAGGTTGAATGTCTCCATAGAACCTGTTCCGCGCACGAATGAAAAAATTGTGAACAGTCTCAGGAATCAAGTATGGAACAGTTTTTTCAAGCGATCGGGTCTCGTTCAATGATTCCCATGTTATACCACACTCAGACGCACCCCTTGACCAACCGAAATCGTATCCCACGATCGGAGATCCACCATCACTCTTAGGCTGAGACCACCTCAATGTAATATTGACCCTAGGAAATACTTTGTCAAAAATAAAGTGTGTATATGTGATTGCATTGGCGACAAAAGAGGGAGAACCAGGCGGGCAGCTTGAAAAGGGTATGATGTTTGTTTGACCATTTGGACACAATTTACAAACACTTCCACTCGTCAATACATCATTGTATTTGCCCCTGGTACATGGTCTGCACGACCCTGCGAAATTTCCCGCACAATTCGTTTTTTCATGCCCCAACGAAACGCAAGGTGTGCAGTCCTTGCAGTGGTCTGAACCACCATTATCTTGGTATTGTCCAACAGCACAGTTGCTGCAAAACGTTTGACCAGTAGATTCACTATAACGACCAGACTGGCATAATTTGCAGCTGCGCTGGCCCGTCAAATCTTGAAATCGTCCAACAAGGCAAGTGTGGCAACCCGCTTGGGCAGTGGCGTTGACATAAAATCCTACACGGCAATCCAGGCAGAACGTTCCTCCAACGGTACTTTGAAATTTGCCAGCTGCACAATCAATGCAATTCGTTTTTCCAACCTGGTCTTGAAATCTTCCTGGCGTGCATGCTTTACAAGCACCTTGCTCGACTTGGTTGGAGTACTGCCCAGCCACGCAATCACGACATATCCCGAGCGCGCTTGATGCTTTCCCCGTTGAGCGTCACGACGGCGACGACATTGGGGACGCAGTTCATGGAGTCGAAATCAGCGAGCGAATCGTCCGTTCGGTGGAGCCAGAGTTTTCAAGTGTGGCAGCAAGCCGTCGAGATGGCGATCGGTACCACCAGCGTGGCGCTGTCGGAGGCGTCGGTCATTCGCCTGGCCATAGTCCTCGTATGCCAAACCCTGCTGATCGGTTTCATTCAGTTGAAATCGCCGTGTCAGCATTTATGGGGGGTGAATCACTGGACGAAAGCGTCGTACTGTGGCGTGGTTGTCCTGTCGGTGTACACGTATTTAAACGGGAACGGGTGTGTGGAGACGCCGTGGGCGAAATATTCGTGGCTGTTTGTGTGGCTGGCGATTGTCATCCTGTTTGCTGGTGCGCATTGCCGGCGACGGAGGTCCGTGTTGCCCGTGTAAATGCAATATATATTCCACTGCAACTCTACCAGCAAAGCAAACACTACAAAGTATGTATACATGTATTATTCGTTTGATACTAACCATCACGTTACATCACAACATGATACCCTTCACGACCACGTCAACTCCTATCGACGTACCTCCTTTGTATACGGTACCACCGTACTAACGTGGTGAACCTTCACACAAATCCCTTTGATGATACGTACGTTGTAATTTGGTCTCTACACGACTACATCAAATCGGCATTTCAACTACTGTTGCGGTTCCCATGGAGAGCGGGACTTCAGCATCAGCGCACGATAAAAATCAATCAAAATAGGTAGCGAAATGAATGTAAAAATGGAGTGGTGGTAGTTATATTTAATTAATGGGTTATATTTTAAAAAAGTTACATAGAAATGCATCGCATCGAACCACTCCTCAACACTTCATATTACAGAAGATAGCCCTCCTAATACTTCCCAAATCAGAACCAGGTCAACTACAAAACAATTAAACCAATGCTTGGAAAATCAAAAAGGAGGATATTATCTGAGATATACAAAAATAGGGAAACGCTCATGCCGCGTAATCACAGACTCATCACAGGACGATTAATCAGGTTTTGAAACTTGATTATTTAAAAGTAAATAACAGTCAATATACTATTTTTACATAGAAATTATATATTATTTATGGTCGAAACTTACTTATTACACATTTAAAAAACATTATTGCAATTACTCCGTGCGTCGATGTCGGTATGGGATCTTACTTTTTCACGGCCCCCCTGCACACATCGCGCCGCGTTGGGCCCCTTTCATGACGGGTGGGTGCCACTTGGGCGGGCCAGTTGGAGTGGGACGTGCACTCTGCCCCTCGTTGTTGATGGCATAGTCCACGATCGTATCAATATCCACGGTCTCGTCATGGCTATCTTTCATGCGGCCTACATGGGTGTATTTATCATGCGTTGCAAAATATTCTAGCCACCGCTTTGCCTCGCTCTGTGCGTAGGGGGATAAGTCATTGTTCGCCCCGTCTCCACCAGTGGCCTGCAAATCCCCCGTGGCCAAAATGCGGGTGACATCTTTCCCCGTCAGCATATGATAATCTTTCCCCGGGGCGTAAAATTTGTGCCCCGCCGAAACATCGAAGACATGCCCCAAAATACAAAGCCACAAAACGGGCTCCCGCTCCCCATCATCGCTATTCCGAGTCAATCGCCCATTTGCGGCGGCGAGTTCCGCGGGCGTGACGATGTTGAAATCGCGGTAGTTCTGCGTCAAATCGTCTACGGCTTTCGTGGTGGTGTCGTCATCGGACCCGTAAAAAACTGGAACGATTTCCATCCCTCGCCTAGAGCGAGCCTTCATTCGACCTACATCTCGCACGAGTCGCATGATGTGAACGTTCATATTGCGCCACCCATGCGGGGACCTCTGTATGTACAGGCCAATGGAAGCGGCAAAAATTACCAGGACAATACCCAGCAAGCTGCAGATGGCTTTCACACACACGTGCATATCCCCGGCCCGCACCGGGATGGCCCACACAACCCAATCACCAACGGCAACACGAACAAAAGCCTGAGACCCCCCAAAAATTGAATTCAGTTGCACTCACCCTCGACCATCTCAAGAGCAAGCCACATACACCCACACCTCGGCACACTCCCCTCCCCTTCCCTCCTCGTTGCCTCCTGGTTGCCTCTCGGTCGGGTTGAGGTGGGACAGATGACTGATGGAACGAACGTGGAACGAGGGCACAGAGGATGGTGTGTTCATAGATACATCCGATGTACATGATCACATCATCGTCGCCACACGAGGGCACAGAGGATGGTGTGTTCATAGATACATCCGATGTACATGATCACATCATCGTCGCCACACGGAGGGCACAGAGGATGGTGTGTTCATAGATACACCCAATGTACATGATCACATCATCGTCGCCACACGAGGGCACAGAGGATGGTGTGTTCATAGATACACCCGATGTACATGATCACATCATCGTCGCCACACGAGGGCACAGAGGATGGTGTGTTCATAGATACACCCAATGTACATGATCACATCATCGTCGCCACACGGAGGGCACAGAGGATGGTGTGTTCATAGATACACCCAATGTACATCATCACATCATCGTCGCCACACGAGGGCACAGAGGATGGTGTGTTCATAGATACACCCAATGTACATGATCACAGCATAGGCAGTTCATCCATACCACAAAAGTGAACCCGTCCCACGTCCCACGTCTCTCTCCCGCGCCCGCGCCCGCGCGCTCTCTCTCGTGTTTGATGCGTGTGGTCACTAACCCTCCTTCCTTCCCTACCTTTCTTTCCATTGCTTCACGGGTCACGCTGAGTGTGCGACTGTTACACCAGTGATTCTTTGCTATTGTTGCTTTGTGGCCCGGCCATTACCTGTTCCCCACCACCATGCGCCTCGCTTTCTCACGCCACGGCGCCAAACGGCAGCGGTTGCTGGAGACGATGAAGATCGTGTCCTCGGCGTCCGCGGAAGTGTTGAAGACTGCGATCGGAACGCACTCGGGCAGTTTTCACTGTGACGAAGCGCTTGCTTGTGGAATGTTGAAAATGTTGCCCGAGTGGAAGGATGCCACTATTGTCCGCACCCGCGACGAGAGCATTTTGAGTCAGTGCGCCATCGTGGTCGACGTCGGCGGCGTATACGATCACAGCGCGCTCCGGTATGACCACCACCAGCGTACGTTCACGACCACGTTTGCGGAGATTGGCTGCGCGACCAAGCTGTCCAGCGCGGGATTAGTGTACAAACATTATGGCAAAGATATTATCCGTCACATCGCAAAGGATTGCTACATCGACGAGGACGGAAAGGTGTTACAGGTGTCGGAAGAAGATTTGCAAGAGATCTTTGAAAAGGTGTACCGTAATTTTGTGGAAGAAATCGATGGGATAGACAATGGCGTCGAAACGTTTCGCAGCGACTCGGATGAGGCGCCAGCCATACGTAACTACGCAGTGACGACGAACTTGTCCGCACGCGTCGGCCGGTTCAATCCTTCATGGAACGAGCCGAGCAACACTGAGATCCAAAATGAACAGTTTCGAAAAGCCGTCCAACTGACGCAGGAAGAATTTGCGGAGCGCGCAAGCGGTTACTTTGTGAGTTGGCTCCCTGCTCGAGGAATCGTATCTGCTGCCGTGAAAGCTTGTGTCGAGAGCAAGGAGCGCATTTTGATATTCGACGAGTTCGCCCCATGGAAGTCCCACTTGTTTGATCTGGAGAAAGAGTTGGGCGTGGAAGGGCACATCTTGTACGTGCTGTACCCCGAAGACGGGTCGACCCGGGAAAAAGGGAAATGGCGGATCCAGGCCGCCCCCGTCGCCCCGGATAGCTTTGCGCAGCGGAAGAGTTTACCCAGTGCGTGGTGTGGCCTCCGTGACCAGGAGCTGTCTGCAGTATCCGGTATCCCGGGAGGTGTTTTTGTTCACGCGGCCGGGTTCATTGGTGGAAATCATTCTTTTGAGGGGGCCATGGCAATGGCGAAGTTTGCTTGCGACGAGTGAGCGGCATAATTTATTTTTCTCTGTCCAGCGGAGCGTGGGGATTTCGTACGATTCGTCGTTCTACGCTCATTGACATCATACTGCGTACCTTCCATTATATACATATATATATATGTGAATGAGTGCTTAGCACGAGTTTGTGAAGTGTTAACGTACTACTGCTTAGTTGGACGTTTTTAATTTGACCTCTCTCTTTTTTTCTTATCTTATATATACTAAGTAGTACCAAGTAGTTAGTTGTTGTTGTTACGTTCGTTGTTTTACGTAAAAGTTGTTGATAAACTAAATATAATGTAATGAATGGTTGTTGCTTAAAAGCTTATGTATTAAAACACACTCTTTGATCTTTGATATCATATATATCATACCGTATAATCCTTATATCTTAAGAATATGATATCTTCTATGGTTTGTTTTGTTCTCAAAAATGTGATTTTAACTATATCATCAAATATATCGTATATTACTCTTATTTAAGACGAAGTGCACCGTCATTGAAACGAGCTGTTCTCCGGTCTCTTTTCGAAAGTAAATGCTCCTTTTGGGAGTCTAATCATCAAAGGAACCTTTGTCCACGCCTCAGCCGAAAAAGAAGGCGTGGACTGCAAACAAAACAAAGAGTACCCCGCCGGCAAACAGGACGGTCCGCTCCGGGATCTTCCCCGCCAAGTACCGTCCGCCCATGACGGCCAGGCCCGTGCACATGCAGTGGCCAATGCAGCCACCTAGTGTGACGCCGTACGGATCTTTGTGTGCCGCCAGGGCGATAGTGGCGATTTGCGATCGGTCGCCCCATTCGGCCAAAAAGGTGATGGTGAACGCCTGAGTAAGCACGACGAGCCGGTCTGCAGCCAACTTCCCGTTCGAGTCGCCCTCCTTGTCCGTGGTGGGAAGCACCGTGCTAGCCTTCATCTCTTCCTCAACTTCCTCTAGCTCTTCGTTTGTATCATTGCTTCCGCCTTTTCCCTCCCGGTACATCTCGTACGCTTCGGTCAACAGCTTGTACCCAAAGTAGGCAAATAGACCCGACGCGGCCAGGTGTGTGTACTTTTCGGGCAGCATATGGGGCAACGCAAACCCAATCATGGTGGACAGCACTGTCATGACGACAAGGGCGGCCGCTGCGCCGGCAAAAACGATCGCACGGGGATTACGCATGGCCATGATTGCAGCAATAAAGAAGGTTTTGTCCCCCAGCTCAGTCACGATGATCATGGCCACGCTATTTATAAAAGCACTCCAAAACCCTAGCGCTTGGGTAGCAATCTCGAGCCCTTTGTGGCTCACACCGGCAAAGGGCCCATGCTCGTGCTCGTCGCCGACCACACCGAACCCACCCACCTCCGCAGTCATGTGAAGGTACAAAGCCTTGAACTCATCTCGATCGAGCAACTCGTCGTGGTTCACATCGGCCAGGGTGAAGTGGTGTTCAGCGGCAATTTTCGGGTCGTCGTGCTTCTTTTCCAGCTCCTTCTCCGCCGTGTTGATCTTTTGGGCCAACGCATGGCCCTCCGTGGAGCCCGCCGGGGCCGGAATGCCACGGGTAGCCGGGGACAAATGGTCGTTGTACTGCCCCGCCACCACGGTGGACATGACTGCGAACGCAACCGCCAACGCCCAGCAGGGCACGACGGCCTTCGCCAACTTGGAGGAGGAGTATCGGTCACTCACCCTCATCTTCGCGTCCTTCCTCAGACACACACACAACCAACGTACACCGGAGACGCGCGATACAAGGGAACCACAAGAGCACACACAGAGAGGATCTACGACCAAGTTGAAGCACACAGAGGGGGGGAGGGTGGAAGAGAACCGAAGCACGATGGAGAGCGATAGAAGCGGAAAGTCCACCCAACCGTACGACCTGACCACACACACGCGTCGTCGTCGTCGTCGTCGTCGTTGTCGTTGTTTTTCTCGTCGTCGTCAACCACATCCATACAACAGACACTCATACGATACCCATGCTGTGTGTACGTATCTCTGGTATGTACAGGTACACAGCGTCAGTTGGAAACCTCCCATCCGAGTCCAGGTGC